>MDTG01432773.1_pt1 | contig 14833 bp, 14 predicted proteins | sample 811421 | NCBI WGS metagenome assembly MDTG01 (sample SAMN05326645, study PRJNA326480) | marine metagenome | isolation source: seawater | place: Pacific Ocean: South East | collected 2011
CCAATCGGCGGCGGTGTTTCGATCGCCTCGCCTTCAAGAAAACCTGCCCTTGCGTGCCGAGCAGGGCCGGTGTTGCCCAGCCTGGGCGACAGAGAACGGACCCGACCCGCAGTTTAGGAGGGCCGTTCTCAGGCATCGCAAGGCTCAGCAAGGGGAATACAGGTTTTCTGGCGAGAGATTGAAACCCAAGCCGATCGGGCAGTTAACCGGCAGGCGAGGGAGCGGACTCCAAGCCGATCAGGCAGTTAACCGGCAGGCGAGGGAGCGGAATCCAAGCCGATTAAACCAGCACCGTGCTGTTCCATGCCGCCATGGCCAGCGCAGCGCGTTGCTCAACTACCTTGGCTACATTGGCTACACCGTCCAGCCCCGCGGTCAGCCATGTGCCGCCCACCGCTTGCACTGCTTTGATTTCACGCCACTGCGGCATGTTTTCAAGTGTTACGCCACCAGTGGGCACAACGCGTGCTGCGGCCAATGGCGCTGTAATGCCAGCAAGGGCTTTGGGGCCACCAGCCGCCATGGCCGGGAAAAATTTCAGCAATTCAAACCCCAGTTCAAGCGCGCGCATCATTTCCGATGCAGTGGCCACACCCGGCACCCAGGCATATCCCTTGTTCAAGGCATGCTCGGCCAGCACTTCCGTTAGGCCAGGCGAAATGAACAGCGTTGCCCCCAGGTCAGCGGCTTGATCAAACTGCGCTGGTGTCAGCACGGTGCCGGCAGACACATTCATGTCGGGAAAGCGTTTGGCTATTTCACCCAAGGCTTGCAGTGCTTCCGGGGTGCGCAGCGTAATTTCAATTTGTGTAATACCGCCCGCACACAAGCCTTCGGCGATTTCCAAACCCTGCTTTACATTGGGAATCACCACCACTGGCAACACACCTTGGCGCAGCCAGTTGCGGGTGCGTTCGGCGCGGGTGTCGGGGGCGAGTTGCGTGTTCATGGCTTGTCCTTGTTTCATTGGGGGAACAGGTTGCTTGCGCCTTCCTCGGCACTGCTCACTGTGTTTCTCCACACCTGGAAATATCCGCGGCCATGGCTGACTGCTTGCGCGGGTGTGGGCATGGGTTCGCGCAGGCTCAAATCGGCCGTGGTGTGCAGCACGCCTTCATTGGCATCCACCCGCACCACATCGCCATCGCGAAGTCGTGAAATAGGGCCGTCGGCTTTGGCTTCCGGGCACACATGAATGGCCGACAACACCTTGCCAGAAGCGCCACTCATTCGGCCATCGGTCACCAAGGCAACGGGCAAGCCTTGGTCTTGCAAAATACCAAGAATGGGCGTGAGCTTGTGCAGCTCGGGCATGCCATTGGCACGCGGGCCTTGGTGGGCCAGTACAACCACCACGGCCTCGGTCAGTTCGCCGTTGTTGAACGCATCAATCACTTGGTGTTGGTCGGTGAACACGCGGCAAGGCGCCTCTACAAATCGGTGTTCCTGTTTCACAGCCGATACCTTGCATACACCGCGACCCAGGTTACCTTTCATCAGGCGAATGCCGCCGTCGGGCTGGAAGGGGTTGGTGTAGGGGCGCAGCACATCAAGGTTGCGTGAAGCGCCCGGTGTGCGTGTTGAAAAAGTTTCTGTCGTGGGCAGCACTTCAGCCACCGTGTTGGCCATGGTAGTGCCCCACACGGTGGGGGCTTCACCGTCTACAAAGCCGCCGTCAATCAGTGTGGCCAGCAAGCCGGCTGTGCCGCCTGCGGCCTGAAATGCATTTACATCTTCGGTGCCGTTTGGGTACACCCGTGTAAGCAGCGGGGTGACGCTGGAAATGGTTTCAAGGTCGGTCCAGTCGATCAAATAGCCTGCCGCGCGGGCCACGCTCACCCAGTGAATGGTGTGGTTGGTTGAACCACCCGAGGCCATCAGGCCGACCAGTGCGTTTATCAGGCAGCGGGAATCAACCAGTGTGCCAAACTTCAAGGCAGGGTTGCGCGTGGCGCTTTCAAGCGCGCGCACGCTTTCACCGATCAGCGCCTTGCGCTGTGGGCTGCTGGGCAACTCGAACGCGCCGCCGGGAAACTGCAAGCCCATGAAATCGAGCATCAGCTGATTGGAATTGGCCGTGCCGTAAAACGTGCAGGTACCCGGGCTGTGGTAAGCCTTTTCCTCGGACTGCAGCAGGTCCTCGCGCGTGGCCTTGCCTTGCGCGGCCAATTGTCGGGTTTTGGCTTTCTCGGAATTGGACAGACCTGTTTCCATGGGCCCGGCGGGGATAAATACAAAGGGCAGGTGGCCAAAGCCCAACGCGCCAATCAACAAACCAGGTGCAATTTTGTCGCAAACACCCAGCAAAATGGCGCCGTCGAATACATCGTGCGAAAGACCAACGCAGGCGGAAAGTGCAATCACATCGCGTGAAAAAAGCGACAGCTCCATGCCTTCGCGGCCTTGGGTTACACCGTCGCACATGGCCGGTGTGCCGCCCGCTACCTGCGTGGTGGCGCCCAAGGCACGCGCGTGTTTGGCAATTAATTCAGGGTAAACCGCAAATGGCTGATGGGCCGACAACATGTCATTGTATGCAGTCACAATGCCCAAGTGCGGCGACTTGTGCAATGAAATAACGCGTTTGGTGTTGCTTGGGTAAATTGCGGTGGTGTGGGCCAGGTTGGCGCAGCCAACAGCTGTGCGGTTTTGCGGGCCTTGTGGCAGGTTGTTCAAATAGGCTGCGCGCGTGGTTTTGGAACGTTGTTCGATGCGTTCGCGAAGCGCCTGCAATGTGGGGTTCAAAGTAGTTGCCATGGCGCAAACCTCGAGAAGATAACTTGTGAATATGCATTGTTTGTAACATAATTACAAAAAACTAGCAATTAATGTAACTAACTTGAACAATTGAGCCGGAACCTAAAATGACTGACAATTCCCCCCTGCCCGTTGGCGCTTTCACCTTTGTGTTGCATGGGGCGGGCGGCGATTTGGCCAAGCGTAAAATAATTCCGGCACTGGCGCACTTGGCGAAATCGGGATACTTTTCCGCGGAATCCAGAATCATTTTTGCCCAGCGCGAAACCCTAAGCCCTGAACAGGCTTTGGCACAAGTCGATGCGTTCTTGAAAGCGGCTGGCGACGAGGCAGCACGCGAATCGATTCCGGCGTTGCTGCCCTACCTGCATACCTTGCAAGTGGTGCTTGGCACACCGGAATCGTGCAGAGCCATGGCCAACGCTGTGGCTGGCAGCCCTGAACCTGTGGTGCATTACGCCGCCCTGCCTTCGTCACGATTCATCGATTTGATCAATTGTATTCCCACAGTGCGCGACCCCGAGAAACTTCGCTTGGTGCTGGAAAAGCCCTTGGGTTTCAATGCGAAAGAATCTGCCCTGATTGAAGAAGCCGTGGCTGCGAAACTGGATGAATCGCAGGTGTACCGCATCGATCACTACCTGGGCAAACAGGCTGTGCAGAATATGTTGGCTTTGCGTTTGGGCAACCGCATATTCGAACCCTTGCTCACCCGCGAGCATGTGGCTTATGTACAAATTACTGTGGCCGAAGATTTGGGCGTGGAAGACCGTGCCGGTTTTTACGAGCATGCCGGTGCGCTGCGCGACATGGTTCAAAGCCATATTCTGCAACTGCTGGCCATTGTAGCCATGGAGCCGCCCGTCAGCCTGGAGGCGAATTCATTGCGCGACGAAAAACTGAAGGTACTGCGTTCACTGAAAGTGCCCCAAATTACAGGCGTACCTGAAATTGTGGTGGGTCAGTATGGCGAGGGTTATGTGAAGGGCCAGGCTGTGCCCAAGTATCGCAACGAGAAAGGTGTGGCTGCCAATTCCACCACGGAAACTTATGTGAGTTTTCGAACCGAAGTGCAAACCTGGCGTTGGGCAGGTGTGCCGTTTTTGGTGCGCACAGGCAAACGCATGCCACGCCGTTTTGCAGAAATTGTGATTCAGTTTCGCGATGTGCCCAAGCCCCTGTTTGAACCTGTGGGCGGCCAATGGGTGGGCAACCAGTTGGTGATTCACCTGCAACCCGAGGACAAACTTGAACTGAAGCTGCTTGCGAAAACACCAGGTGAGCGAGAACGCTTGAAGCCTGTGTCACTGGACCTGGACTTTTTCAATACCTGGCGCATTCCCGTGCGCGATGCATACGAGCGATTGATCACCGATATTTTGCGTGGTCGTCTGGGCTTGTTTTTGCGCCGGGACGAGGTGCAAACACAGTGGCAATTTGTAGACCGTATTTTGAATGACTTGAAAAGCCACGGCATGGAACCTGTGCCTTACACCAGCGGCACTTATGGCCCTTCATCGGCCACAGCCATGGCTTTGCGGGCTGGTGCATTGTGGTCGGAGGACGGTTTGTGATCGACGACAAAGATTCCCAACTGCGTGACGACATTCGCCTGCTGGGCGCCTTGTTGGGTGAAATCATCGCCGAGCAACAGGGCTTGCCCGTGTTTACGGCCATTGAAGAAGTGCGACAGTTGTCGGTGCAGTATCGGCGCTTTGATGACAATGCAGCACGCGCCAAACTGGAGGCGCGGCTTGAGGAACTGACCCAAGACGAGACCATTTCGCTGATTCGCTCTTTCTCGATTTTTTCGATGTTGAGCAACATTGCCGAAGACTGCCATTTGATTCGCCGCAATCGCCAGCATGAGTTGGCCGGAATGCCTGCGCGTGAGGCCAGCCTGGATTACACAATCCCCGAGTTGGAACGCGTGGGTGTAAATCGTGATGCAGTACTTGCACGCCTGAAACAAACCGAATCTGTGCCAGTGCTTACCGCGCACCCCACTGAGGTGCAGCGCAAAAGTGTGCTGGATGCACAGCAAAGCATCATCGCCCTGATCCGCCACCGCGATGAAATTCAATTGACGCTTGAAGAGGCCAACGCCTGGCGGGATGAACTGAAAGCAGCTGTGCAGCGCCTGTTTCAAACCCGTTTGCTGCGCCGAAACAAATTGAGTGTGATTGACGAGGTCAACAATGCGCTGGCCTATTTCGACTCTACTTTTTTTGCGCAGGTGCCGCAGGTGTACCGCAAGCTGCAAAGCCTCCTGAATTTGCCCAGTACGGACAACTTTTTGCCGGTGAATGAAGACCCACTGGGCAAGGTGTTGACTGTGGGCTCGTGGATCGGCGGCGATCGTGATGGCAACCCGTTTGTGACTGCGCAGGTGCTGGACACCACGCTGAAAATTCAAAGTCGCAAGGTGCTGGAGCATTATCTGGCCGAGGTGAATTGCCTGATTCGCGAATTCAGCGTGACCGATTATTTCTTGAAACCCAATCCGCCTTTGACCGAATTGGCCAATGCCTCGGGGGAAGATTCAGCCCACCGCATGGATGAAACGCTGCGCCGCGCCTGTGTGGCAATTCGCAAACGGCTGGAAGCCACCTTTCAGCAAGCGGCTCAGGGCGAGTGCACTGCCCAGGCCTATGCAAGCCCAGCTGATTTTCTGGCCGATTTGAATACCCTGTTTTCTGCGCTGAATGACAACGGCATGCAGCGAATAGCCGAAGGCCGTTTGGCACTGCTGGCGCGCAAGGTGAAGGTGTTTGGTTTCTCTTTGATGGCTTTGGACCTTCGCCAAAACAGCGATGTGTTTGAAGAGGTGATTGCTGATTTGCTCAAGCAATCTACCTTGGGGAATATTGATTACCTGGCCTGTGGCGAAGCCGAACGCGTTGAGCTTTTGTGTGCTGAACTGCGCACCCCTCGTTTGCTGTTCAGCGATTCCCTGCAGTACAGCGAGCGCACCCATTCAGAAATGGCGATTTTCAGAAAGGCCAAACTTGCGCATCAAATTCTCGGCGCCACTGCCATTCAAAACTGCATCATTTCCAAAACCGCATCGGTGAGTGACCTGCTTGAACTGGCGGTGCTGCTGAAAGAGGCCCATTTGTTGAATGTGGCCAAGGGCGAGATTGCAGTCAATGTGGTGCCTTTGTTTGAAACCATTGGCGACTTGCAGGCCGCGCCCGACATCATGAATCGTTTGTTCGGTATCCCGGAATATCGGGCCTTGGTGGGCTCGCGCGGGCATGTGCAGGAAGTGATGCTGGGCTATTCAGACAGCAACAAGGATGGCGGTTTTGTCACTTCCGGTTGGAGCCTGTACCAGGCCGAAATTGGTTTGGTGGATGTGTTTGCAAAACACGGCATCAAGATTCGCCTGTTCCATGGCCGGGGTGGTTCGGTGGGGCGCGGCGGTGGTTCGAGCTACCACGCCATTTTGGGCCAACCACCGGGTGCAGTGGATGGTCGCATTCGTTTGACTGAACAAGGCGAAGTGATCGCCGCCAAGTACGGCATTGAATCGCTGAGTCGGCGCAACCTGGAGGTGTTGGTGTCTGCGAACCTGATGGTGTCTGAACACACCGAGCTGACGCGTGAAGTCCCTGCGAAGTACTTGGAACTCATGGCGAAGTTGTCGGAACATGCCTTCAAAGAATATCGGGATTTGGTTTACAACACCGATGGTTTTCTGGAGTACTTCAAACAGTCCACGGTCATTTCTGAAATTGCCAGTTTGAACATTGGTAGCCGCCCTGCTTCCCGCAAAGCCAACTGGACTATTGAAGATTTGCGCGCCATTCCCTGGGTGTTCAGCTGGGCGCAAAGCCGTGTGATGTTGCCGGGGTGGTATGGCTTTGGCACGGCAGTGGCCAAATTACGCAATGGTTTGAATGAAGCGGAATTGCTCGAGTTGCAAGCCATGGCGAAACAATGGCCCTTCTTTAACACCATGCTGTCTACATTGAACATGGTGCTGGCCAAGGCCGACATGGCGATTGCATCGCGCTACGCCGCCATGGTGGAAGACGCCGCACTGCGCGACAAAGTGTTTGGCCGCATTGCCGCCGAGCATGCACGTGCCGTGGAAGGGCTGTTGTGGCTGACTGGGCAAAAAGAATTGCTTGCAGACAATCCCTTGCTGAAACGTTCTATTCAAGCGCGTTTTCCGTATGTCGACCCGCTGAACCATGTGCAGGTGGAGTTGCTGCGCAGGCACCGCCAGGGCGAACTGGATGAACGCGTGGCTCGTGGCGTGCATTTGTCGATCAACGGCATTGCCACCGGGTTGAGGAACAGTGGGTAAATTCAAGGAGCCAATTTTTGGAAACGATACACATTGCCGACTGGAACGAGTTTGTTGCCCTGAGCACCGAGTGTGATGGTTGGGCGTTTCGGGGTTTGCAAGATGCCGACTGGCCCTTGCTGAGTTCGCTCTCGCGTTATTTGCAAAATTACGTGCCCGATAAATCCTCCTGGCGTTTGCGCGAAGAACGCGCCTTTCGAATTTTTCGCCGCAAGGCGCACAATTATTTGCCCGATGCCAGCGTGCTGGACGACGACATTCGTTGCCTGGCTTTGATGCAGCACCACGGTGCACCCACCCGCATGCTTGACTTCACCAAGTCGCCTTTTGTGGCTGCGTTTTTTGCACTGGAAAGGGCGGTCAAAAATTCGGCCGTGTTTGCCTTGGACACACCACGTTTGTGGATGGCCACGCCGATCAACAATGCCACCCTTCACCGCGACATGATCGACCCCCGAGTTCGTGGGAATTTCGAGCGCTATTTTGCTTCGAATGCCAACGACATTATGTGGGTGGGCGAACCTGACCGAATGGATGGGCGGCTGGTGGCGCAATCGGGCACGTTTGTGGTGCCGGGTGTGCTGGACAAACCGATTGATGAAATTATTCAACAGTACGAGACCGGCCCCGCGATGATCCGCAAGTTCATTTTGCCGGCCAGTATTCGCAAAGAAGCCATGTTGGCCCTGTACCGAATGAACATTACGCACGCCACCTTGTTTCCCGACCTCGACGGGCTTTCACGCTCCATTTCCTATGAGCTTGAAATTACCTGGCCCGGGCATGCCATGGCAGCCAAAAAAGTACAGTAAGCAACCCTGTGCGAGTTGTTGAAGGGCTCAGCTTCGGCTTTCCTGGCGGTACTCTTCAAGCTTGTTGCCCCGGTAAACCTGTTTAAAGAAAATGGGTGTCAGGAAGGTGGTGACAATGCCCATTAACACCAGGGTTGAGAACATGGTAGGGCCAATAAAGCCGTTCTGATAGGCAATGCCGGCCACCACCAGTTCCATCACGCCACGGCCGTTGAGTACTGCCCCCAAACCCAATGATTCCCGGTGGTCCATGCCTACCATCAAGCCCCCCAGCCATCCTGCAAACAATTTGGTGATAATCGACACCAAAATAACCACGAGCGGGAAGTTCCATTCGGTCAGGCTGACAAGTTGCAATTCAAGCCCCAGATACGCGAAGAAAATAGGACCCAGAAAACCGTTGGTAATTGACCCGAGCGTGCCTTGCAGGTCTTTGTAGCGCGAGGCGATGAAGTGTTTTTTGTCCAGAAACAGCGCACCAAAAAATGCACCAATCACAAAGTGAAAACCCAAAGCCTCACTGATGGTGCCAAACACCAGAACAAACACAATCACAATGCCGAACAAGGCTTCAGGACCAAATACCTTGATCATGGATTCTGGCAAGGCCTGCACATTCACATTGCGTTTTTCGAGCCAGTTCAGCAATTGGTTCAGCCCCACCACCACCAGGCCCATGGCCATCAGTTTCAGGGTGGCTATGCCCACAGCCACGCTGGCGTCGCCCAGTGTGAGTGTTTCAGGCAGGTTCAGCACAATGCCCAGAATGAATAGCGCAGCCACGTCGTTGACCACTGCAGTTGCCAGTGAAAATTTGGCAATCGGGGTGTGCAAAATTCCGAGGCTGTCCATCAGCTTCACGGCCACTGGCAGTGCGGTGATGGAAATGCACAGGCCCAGAAAAATCATGCGCATGATGTCCTGACCAAATGCTGCTGCCACCAAAACACCACCACCGAAGGGAATGAAAAAGCTGATGGCTGCCAACATAAGCCCGCGCCCTTTCATGGCGCCCACAATGTCGGAAAAGCGCATTTCAAGGCCGGCATTCAAAATGATCAGAAACACGGCCAATTCAGTAACACCAGCAAGGGCTTTGTTGGGTTCAATCAAACCCAGAATGGCAGGGCCCAGCAATACCCCGGCCAGAATTTCACCGATGAGCTCGGGCTGGTTGTAGCGTGCAAACAGGCGGCCGAACAAGCGGGCGACTACAATAAGCAATAGCAAGCTGGACAGCAGTGACATAGGGAAATTTACAGAAAGATGGCGATTGAGTTTACCACTGGCAAGCCTAGGGTTAACTCGGAGAACTCAATGTGGTCAAATGTGCTGTTTCAATCTTTTGACGTGGCGTTGTATGTCCGATTCTGAAAAGCACCTGGAAGAAACCTGCATCACCAGCACACGCGTGTTTGACGGGCATTTGATGAAAGTGAACCAGGACACGGTGCGCCTGCCCAATGGCGAACAATCGGTGCGCGAATACACGGTGCACCCGGGTGCGGTGGCCATTATTCCCATTCTGGATGATGGTCGCTTTGTGATGGAGCGGCAATTTCGCTACCCTTTGCACCGCGTGTTTCTGGAATTCCCGGCTGGCAAAATTGATCCGGGTGAAGACCCAGTGGCCACGGCTCACCGGGAACTGCTGGAAGAAACCGGATATGTGGCGCAAACGCTGGAATACATCACCACCATTCACCCGGTCATTTCCTATTCCACAGAAAAGATCGAGTTGTATGTGGCGCGTGGTTTAACCCTGCAAGAGCGACAGCTGGACCACAATGAGTTTCTGGACGTGGTGCTGGTTGAACCTGCCGAGTTGATGAGGCAAATCAAGGCGGGTGAAGTGAGTGATGTGAAAACGATTATTGGGGCGTTTTGGGTGGCACAAACCTGAAGTCGCACAGTGGGTGCGCTTGTGCAATGGTTTGGGCGCGTTGCAATTGCAAACCCCACTGCGCAGCCATTTGGTGGTCCAGGCTGCATGCGGCATGGCGGGTTAGTTCAGGCACGCCCTGCTGTTTAAAGTAATTGGCCAGCGGGCAAACAGTGACATCAAAGGCCACCGCACTGCTGGTGGGGTGCACTGTGCGTGCAAACGGTTTGGTGAACATCACCTTGAACATGAGGTTGGTCAACCACCGTGCGCGCACCAGTGCTTTTGCGCTGCGCAGGCGAGACAGCTTGAAACCCAATTCAATCGGTGGACCAAATATTTGCCAGTTGATGGTTTCAATCAACTGGCCTGCCTCGGTGCGAGGCATCCCCTCTTCAAGTGCTGCGCGGTACAAGGCCACATCCCATTCCATGTAGCGCATGATCAACCCCAAGCCCAGCGAATGAGGCGGGCGTGTGTGTTGAATACTTTGTTGAATGCGCTGCGCAGTTTGCCACAGTTGCGCAGTGACAACCGGTTTGACCTGCCTGCCAAAAGCATGGCCCGGAAAGTAAAACCGCAGCGCAGCCAGCAGGTTCATGGCGAGGCCTTAAAACTGAAGGTCGCGTACATACGGGTTGCTTCGGCGTTCCTGACCAAAGCTGTCTTCTGGCCCGTGGCCTGGAATAAACACGGTGTCGTTGCCCATGGGCCACAAGCGGTTGCGAATGCTGTCTATCAGGGTTTCATGGTCGCCACCGGGAAAGTCCGTGCGGCCCATGCTGCCTACAAACAGCACATCGCCCACAAACGCACGTTTGGCTTCCTCCGAGTGAAACACCACATGGCCCGGTGTGTGGCCCGGGCAGTGGCGCACATTCAGGGTGCAATTGCCAATTTGAACCGTGTCGCCATCGGCCAGCCAACGGTTGGGTGTGAAAGGCTTACTCAAGGGAAAGTTGAACATGCGGCTTTGGTCGGCCAGTCTATCGATCCAGAACTGATCGCCCTGGTGTGGGCCGATGATGGGCAAGTTCAATTGCTCGGCCAGTTCTGCCACCCCACCCGCGTGGTCAATGTGCGCGTGGGTTAGCCAGATTGCTTGCAGTTCAAGATTGCGCTCAGTAATCGCTTTGTTGAGTTTGTTCAAATCGCCACCGGGGTCGATGATGGCGGCCTTGTTGGTTTCACTGCACCACACGATGGAACAGTTTTGTGCAAAGGGTGTAACAGGAATGGTGTGGTAGCGAAGCATGTGGCGTGTGGGTGAATACAGTGGAGATATAGTAGTGAAATTGTGGTGTTGATTCAAATTAACCCGGTTCAATTGATCAAGAAAAAAGGGGGTTCGAGTTTATGGGAACACTGGCATATCGTAGATTTCTGGTGGTACTGGCTGTGGCATTCGCCGTGGCATTTGCCTTGGTGTGCATTCCGCCGTTCATCGACAACCCAGACATTGTGGGTGCGTTTGCGGGTGGTTTTGTGAACCCCTATGCTTCGGGTTATGCCATGGACATTTTCTTCACCTGGGCCGTGTTGGCCGTGTGGGTAATGTACGAGGCCAAAGTGAAGGGCATTCGCCACGGTTGGGTGGCGTTGCTGCTGGGCGTAGTACCCGGTGTTGCCACCGGGTTTGCAGTGTACCTGTTGATTCGTTTGAATCAGGAACAGGCAGCCGCTTGAAATTACACCGCCAGCGGATGATCGGCCATGTCGTGATTCACATCAGCGTGGCCTTGTTCATCTTTGCGCACGGCGATGACCACATCGCGTAGCTTGGCATCGGCGGGTAGTTTGTAATAGTCGATTGCAATTTTCGGTGCGGCGATGTTTTCAATTCGCCCTGCATCAATTTCCGCAAGGTAGTCGGTGTAGCTAACCACCGCCTGGTTTTCGAAGTAGCCCACCATGCGGTGAGCGGTTTTCGGGAAGAACACATACAGCACGAAATAGAAGTGCCAAAACACCAGTTGGGCAAACAACACCAACATCCGCTCGCCCACACTGGGCTTTGCAATTTCAATAAAAATCATCAAATGCATGCGTTCGTTTTCCGCTTCTTCAAGCAGGGTTCGAATAGTGGGGCCATAGCCGGTTTTCATTTTCCGCAAGCTTTTCAGGTGGATCCACATGCCAGCCACCATGCCGGGTACACCTGCCACGGTTTCCAGAATGACCGCCCGATGACCGTAGCGTTTGGCAAAGAAAGTGTCGGCAAACCAGCGAAAAAACATGGTCAGCGATTTTGCGAAACGGTCTGAAAAATCTTTGGGGGTGGGTTCTTGAGGCAATGCTTCCATGGGCGCTACTTCCTGAGGTGAGGTGACAACTTGTTTATTTTTTTAATGAGTCTACGCTGATTGGAATGTGGGGGCTAGCCCTGGGTAATGACAGACGGGACCTCATTTTTGCCTTTGACAGAGGAATTTGGATACTGGCAATTTTGACGGGGGATTTATGAAGTTGGGTGTTAAAGGGAAAAAGTTGATTCAGGATTTTGAGCAGTTTCGGCCAACGCTTTATGACACCGATGGTGCTGGGCATTGCACTGTTGGGTGGGGCCACTTGGTCCATCGTGGCCTTTGTGATGGTAGAGAAAATGAAAAGCAGTTCATGAAAGGAATTTCCAAATCAAGGGGTGACGAATTATTCTTTCTCGACGTGGAGCATGCGGAAAGGACTGTTAACAAACACGCTCAAAGCCTCAATCTTGAATTGAATCAGGATCAGTTTGATGCTTTGGTTTCATTCACTTACAACGTGGGAAGTGGCAACCTATCCACCATGTTAAAAAACTGTGAGAAGGGTAATAAAAAGCTTGATCTTGACAAGATACCTGCATGCATGAAGCGATATGACCGCGCTGGGGGGCAAATATTGTCGGGTCTTACCAGACGCAGACTAAGAGAAGCTGACTTGTTTGAAGGAAAGGTAAATGAATAAGTTAATGTTCAAGCTAGTTTTTCTCGGATTTTTCTCGGTGCCATCTTGGGCCTTCGCAGACAGCGCCAATGATGAAGAATTTTGTGCGCAGCTGAATGATGCAAAAACAGAGATGGAAGATACGCTTCTACGGATCAAGCAGAGAAAACAAAATGACTCGGCATTTCTTAAGGCGTTGAACAATAGCCAGAAGCAATGGATGCAATATGTGGATGCGGAATTACTCATGCAGTTTCCCTCGAAGCAGTTCATCGACTATGGTTCTGTTTTGCCGATGTGCCAATGCGTAACCCGGTTGGGTTTAGTTCAGGAAAGAATTGTCACTTTAAAGCAATGGCTTGAGCCAGTTATGGAGGGTGATGTATGTACGGGAAGTAAACGGTAAATCGAGGTTAGCGTAAGCCCCACCAGGCGCCATGAAGAGGGGCTGCAGTTGGACTACAAACACAATTTGTATTGAGACAGAAAGCCTTGTTCCGTGCAGAATACGGTTGAAGCAACAACTTTATTCAGCCAAATCCATGTTGATCAAAAGTGCAGAAGATCGCGATAGCGACATCAAGATTCTCGAATCTTTGTTAAACCACCCTGCTGCATCGGCTTTGACGAAACGCAGCATTGAAAAAGAGATTCGAGCAATCAAGGCGGGTGTGAAGGGCGAAAAGGATGCCGCCTACCAAATTGAGTACCACTACGGCCATGGGAAAAACTGGGCAGTCATTCACGACTTGCGTATTGAACACAAGAGCCGAGTTGCTCAAATTGACCACTTGCTGATTAATCGCTTGATGGAAATTTGGGTGTGCGAAAGCAAACATTTTCATCAAGGAGTTTCGATTAACGAACAAGGCGAGTTTGTCTCATTCACGGGTTCCCAAGCTTTTGGAATACCCTCGCCGCTGGAGCAGAACCGCAGGCACTGTTTACTGCTTCAAGAAGTATTTGATGACGGCGTGGTTCCGCTGGAAAAGCGTTTGGGTTTTTCGATCAAGCCGGTGATCAAAAGCCTGGTACTGGTGTCTAGTAAAGCGCGGATTACCCGGCCGTCAAAGTCGTTTCCAGGGCTTGATGAGATCATTAAAGTTGATCAGATCAAGGCGAAACTTGACCAGGCAATGGACGATGACAATAACCCCCTAAACCTTGCAAAGTTGGTCAGCAGTGAAACAGTGAAAGCGTTTGCAGAAAGGTTGGTAGCGTTGCACAAACCCCACCAGTTTAACTGGCATGGAAGATTTGGCTTACCTGTGAAAGTTGATGAGCCAGCTGCTATTGAAGTTGTAGAGGACGCCGATCCTGAACCCAAGAAATCAAAACTGGCTTGCAATACCTGTGGGACAGTAGTGGCTTACAACGTGGCCAAATTTTGCTGGTTTAACAAGCCGCGTTTTGGGGGGCAGGTTTACTGCTATGCGTGCCAGAAGAATTTGTAGGGAGATGAGTGGTTGAACTGGGAGGTCAAGATTCGTAGGCAGGTAAAGTGTTGGTGTTGGTGTTGGTGTTGGTGTTGGTGTTGGTGTTGGTGTTGGGTTGGGTTGGGTTGGGTTGGGTTGGGTTGGGTTGGGTTGGGTTGGGTTGGGGCCAATAGCGTGTGAGTTGTTTGTTACTTCCGCTTTTCGGCCATAACGGACTTTCAAATATTCTTGAAAAACGACTGCTTTCGACCCATTACAGTCATTGAAATGATCAATTAGAGTCCATTCTTACGATAGTCCGTGCCTCCTTATTCTCGACCACGGAACGGGATAGGGAAACGAATTGAAACTTGCCTGTATGTGACCAGCTTGGGCTACGGTGGTGGATGTATCATCTGTAATGAATCCACCGTCGATGATGATTGATCAACGAAGGACTTGTGAGCGAAAAGAGGAAATGGAAAAGCAGCATTGCAAAACTCTTGGAGAACTCAACGCGGCTATCGAGCAATATGGGCCAGGCGTTTTCTATAGAGGACAAACCAAGCACTATCCTGGCTCGGATGATACCCCCTCGCTATCGACCTCATTCCAGCGTCGGGGCTGCGTGCCTGATCTGATGATCAAATGGTCCCATTACGCGCAGAGAGCTTTACAGCATCTTGTTCGTGGTTGGAAGAAAACCGACGACATAGCCACCAACCAA
>MDTG01214761.1_pt1 | contig 14832 bp, 8 predicted proteins | sample 811421 | NCBI WGS metagenome assembly MDTG01 (sample SAMN05326645, study PRJNA326480) | marine metagenome | isolation source: seawater | place: Pacific Ocean: South East | collected 2011
ATTTTATTTATTGTAGATTACTAATATGCCAAAAGAGTCAATAAATACTATAATTTTCATTATGACTTCTATATTTTTATTCATGTTATTATTCGCTTTTTTTACTGCAAAAAAAGATTCAAATATAGAAGAATTTGATCAAGATTGTGTTACGGACTACGAGATCCCGTCGAGCGACATAGGCTGGAGCGACAGCGATACTGGTGAATGGAGCGACAACGGTTACATATTTTGGGAGGCTGGTGCTGCGGAATGCTCTAAATTTAACAATCGTCCTGGTAAATGTGTCCCAAGTGATGGAGAAATAAGAGTTGTCAAAAAAAATGGCGTATATAAAACATGTAAATTTGACGACAAAGATGAACAACCAGACCCGGAGGAACAGGAAGTATGTAGGGCAGGTAATGCCACTACATTTACAAATCTAGTATTGACTAATGGAAATTCTAATCAAAGCAATGATAATATAGATTATATTCACAATCAATCATTATGTATATACAAAGGATGTACTGATTCAAATGCATCTAATACAGTTGCATCTATAAATCCTAACCAAGGCATAATTCAGAATGATCCGAATTTGTGTATAACGAAGAATACTGTGTCTTATTGCAATCAGAATTCTGCGTCTCAATTTACAAATCTAGAATTATCTAATGGAGACAATCTATTGGATAACAATTCTACTATTTATGAACATGACCAAACCAAATGTGAGTACAAAGGATGCTTAGACGAAAATGCTATTAATAATGCTACAGAAATACATGATGGTTTTGGTACTATTATTGATAGAAATTATGAATGTAATATTCCAGATAGAACTCCTCCAACTTTGAAATTCAGTAACGGACAATCTCAAGATATTATTAATTTATATTTAGGAGAAGCTTATTATGAAGAGTCTCCAATAGCAATTGATAAGAATGGTGATGATATATCAAGACTAATCGTAAAAGATGGTAATTTAAATACTAATGAAGAAGGAACATATTCTTTTAACTATAGTGTAAATGATGCAGATGGTGTTGCTTCAGTGCCATCAATCATTACTCGTATTATTCATATAAAAAGAAGAGAGTTTGGTACAACTATGATATCTTTAGCTGGTGAAAATCCGATGGTATTGAATGTTGGAGATCAATATATAGAACCAGTTGGAACAACTGTAAGTAGTGATGGTATTACTTTGAGTGATGATAATATTTATATTGGAAAAGGGGGGGAAGATTGGGATGAAGATACATCAAAGCCCGGCTATTTTTCTAGAACATATACTGTTAAAGCAATGGTTAATGGACAGCAAAAAGAATTGGCAAAAGCTAAAAGAATTATAATAGTTAAGGATTCATCAGATAGAACACCACCAAGTATAATATTAAATGGTGATAATCCATTAAGAATACAAAAAGGAAATACATATGATGAGCTCAATGCAACTGCTACAGATAATAATAAGGATGATTTATCAGAAGAAATAGATATTAATCACAATGTTGACACAAATAAAATAGGTAATTACATAGTCGAATATTCTGTTTCTGACAAATATAATAATAGTACAACTATACAAAGAGTTGTTGAAGTTTTTGATAATAATAAAGAATTATGCGGTGAAGATATTTTGGACAATGAATATTGTGAAAATATGACTGATGAATTTCAATGTAATAAAGTTTCAGCCCTCTATAATGACACTCCATTTCATTGTGCATGGAATAATGAAACTAATTTATGTGGAAAAGGTCTTCCATGTGGTACAAGACCAAAAGCCCAAAAACCACCTCCACCAAGACCACCAACTCAAGAAGCTTGGTTACAAAATCTTGGTCAAAAATTTACATCAAATTAAATTTTTATATAATTGTATAATAATATGAAGAATTTCAGTCAATCAATTTGTAATATCACTATTTTAGTTTTTGTGATATTAATAATTTATTTTTCTTTTTTCAAAAATAAAGACAAAAATAACAACTTAAAAGAGAATTTTTTTGACGGCCAATTTGTATCTAATACTGCATGTGTTTACAATGATGGTGTCGGGGATTGGTATAATGGACACACAATACCAAAATATATTGGTGGACCTATGATATCCAGCGGCGGGCGTGGTCTTGATAATATTTATAATGAAAGTGCTAATTCCCTTTTAAACAAATGTAAACAGTTAGCAAATTATAAACATGGCGAATCTGGATATAGTGGTATTACGGTACATAGTGAGCGTAATGAACGGAGGATGCATTCTCAATCGTTGGGATGTTCTATTTTTCGTGGGCAAAAACAAGAACTAAGACGTAGGCCTGGTGCGAACGATAATGAGATTGAAAAAAGCTGTTATATAAACCCTAATTATGCCGGACTAATAACTGAAGAAAAAGTATGTAAAACTGAAGAAGGGGAATTCCCAGGTCTAGAATTGAACAATGGGGATGATAGACAAGATACTAACAGTGTTAAGTATATTCATGACGAAACCAAGTGTGAATACAAAGGATGCTTTCAGGAAGATGCTATAAATAAAGCTAATATGCCATCTTCTGGTAGGGTTATTGATAATGAATATAATTGTATATATCCTGAAATAGAATCAGTTTGTAAAGAAGGAGAAGAATTGTACAGACAAATGACTGAATACAATTTGAATTTGATTAATGGAAATACTTATGAAGACACATCAACAAAAAAGTATATTCATGAGCAAACATTATGTCAATACAAAGGATGTTTCGATGAAAATGCAAATAATACATCTTCAACACCTCCTGATTTTAGTGGAATTATGGTTAATGATAATAATTATTGTGACTATCCGGATATAATTTGGAATATTGAAGAAAATCATATTGAGGAATTTTATGAAGGTGAATATATAGAAGAGAAGCCAAAAGCATTTATTGGAAACTTAGAATTAGATGTATATACATCTAATTCTAATGATATTATTATAACTGCTGATACTGTTCCAGGAACATATGAGATTGAATATTATACTGAATATAATAATATAAAGAGTTCTATAATAAAAACAGTTGTTATAAACGAGGCTATAGATAGTTTGGAACCAACTATTGAGTTAAATGGTGGAGCTAATATAGAAATTCAACAAGGAGAAACATGGAATGATCCAATGGCTATTGCAACTGATAATAAGGATGGCATTATTTCACCTGAAAGAATAAATGTTTTAGGCAATGTAGATACTGAAACAATAGGAACATATACATTGGCCTATTGGGTCGAAGATAATGCTGGAAATAGATCGAAAATAATAAACAGAACAGTAGAAGTAAAAGCTCCTCCAGATACTATACCTCCTCAAATAGTACTAATAGGCGAAAATCCAATGATGATTTTTGAAGGAGATGAGTTTGTTGATCCTGGATATCGTGGAATTGATGAAACTGGTGGTCTTATCAATTTCATGGTAATTATAGGGGGTGATATTGTTGATAATACTACTCCTGGTGATTATAATATACAATATTCCATTCCTGAAAGTAGATATGGTCCTGCGTCTGATATTGTTACAAGAAAAGTTATAGTTCAAAAAAGAATTGATAAAACTCCACCAACAATACAATTGAATGGAGAATCTACAGTAAGATTAAACCTTAACCAACAATATGTCGAATATGGAGTAACTGCAAAGACTCATGCTGGTAATACTATAGAAGATGTAATAATAAATGGAGATGAAGTAGATCCTAATACTGAAGGAATTTATACTTTGAAATATAAAGTTATAGATCCAGAAAGTAAAGTTTCATCAGAAACATTAGTAAGATTAGTAATTGTCGAAAAAGCGCCAGATATAAATGCTCCAGAATTAACAATATTAGGTTCAGCGGATATGGAAATAAGTGTTAATTCAGAATATGTAGATGATGGAGCGACAGCATGGGATTATAACGGAGATGGAGACATTACAGAAAAAATTATACCATATGGGGGTGTTAATCCAAATATTCCAGACACTTATATTTTAAAATATGTAGTATTTGATTCAGCCGGAAACAGTGCCGAAGCAATAAGAACAGTTACTGTAGTCGCTTTGCCAGACGAAACGGCTCCTATATTAGAGTTACTTGGTGATAATCCGATGCGAATAATAATAGGTAGTTCTTATATTGAAGAAGGTGCCCAAGCAATTGATGATAATGGAGACAATTTGACTGAAAATATAGAAATAGACAATACTAATCTAAATACAGGTGAATTAGGTAATTATGAAGTAATATATACAGTTAGTGATGGGAGACAAACTACTAAAAAAATACGAAAAGTAATTGTTTACTCTCCTGGTCGTGATTTGTGTAATGAAACAATATTGGAAAAACCTTGTGAAGAAATGAAAGAAAATGAATGTGGAGGCTCTGAACCTGTATCTGGTATTTATGATGGACAACAAGCATTTCATTGTGACTGGAATAGTGAAGAAGGTAAATGTGTAAGGGGGTGGAAATGTGGTATGAGACCTCCAAATCCGCCTCCTCCAACCGAGGAAGAATGGTTACAAAAAGTAGGACATAAATATCAATAAATTTAGTCTCCATATTTGCTCATTCTCATTGAATCAGTATGTTTTCTATTAAAATATTGTTTAATACTTGCTATAAAGACTGGATTTTTCAAATATGAATTAATTTGACTAAGGGGTATGCTTCTACATTTTTGTATTTTATTCCAGTTAAAATCATTTACAAATCTATTTGGATCACACAAAAAAGCAGCTTTTACAATATAATAATAAAATATTGCAGGAATTTTATTCCATTTCTTATAACAAATACCTGTTTCAATTGTACATCCATGGGCTTTTAACAATTTAGATGCCTGTTTCAATGAAAAAACTAATTCATGTTTGAATATTTGTTCTGTAAACAATTTTTCATAATCAGAGGGTTTTTTACTTATTTGTAAACGTCCATTAGAGGATGTCTTCAATCTAAGACAATTTACAATTATTGCCCAAGTTTCAACAATACTTTCATCGGGTCTCCCATTATAATCGCCTCCGATTGTAGAATCATATACACAATGTAAATGTAATGCATGAATTAGTTCATGAATTAGTACCTTGTTTGATTCTTCCTTTCTAAAAATTAATATTTGATTGTCACTTTTAGCTATACTACTATATCCACTATTAACATGGTCTGATTTCAACTCATCAATATTATTCCATTTTTTTTTGAAAGGTGTTGGTAAATATATTATTGTGACTCCTATATTAGATTTTGGAAATGATTCTATAAAACCTTTAATAATTTTAACCATTTCACTTGTATTTGGGATTGATTTTTGTTTAGTTGCAACCAGTAATTTTGTTTTTTTGTTAATATCAATATTATAATAATATTTGTATGTGGATATAGAGTAATATTTTATTTGTTTTGGCATGAATATGCTATCTGAATCATTTGTAAGATAAAATTGACTAAAGTGTCCCATATTTTCTTATTTATATTTTAAATATTATATTTGTGTAATGGTTTGTGTATATACACCGAATTGGCTTGTAGGAACAACTAAAATAGTATTTTATTTATTAATCGTTTGTATATTGACTCTATTTTCAGTTTTACTTGGTATGCGTAATATAATAAAAAGAGATTGGCCAAAATATAGATGTAATCCACTAATTTTACCATTTGCTGGATTATTTGGTTATGATCCATCAAAAACATTTACACAATGTTTAGCATCAAATATTGATGAAGCTACAGGACCTGTGGTCAAACCATATGACGATTTATTTGGTGTTTTGAAATCTACTGCAAGCAATATGTCTAATTCTCTAACTGATATGAGAGATGTTATGAACAATATGAAAGATAGTGTAACTGATGGATTTGGAGTAGTTGCAAATAAAATGGGAAATGCTGGAGCTACTGCCAAATTTTTGATGTATAAAGTTCAAGGAATATTTCAGAAATTATTGGCTTTATATGTAGTATTATTGTACTTTGCATGGTCTATGATGAAAGGTCTTGAAGCAATGGTAAATGATCCAAATATCAAAAAAGCTCAAAGAATGACCGATAAAGCAATGAAATTTATAGACAAGCCCGGAAAAGCATTCAAAGATTTAGGAAAGGATATTGGAAAAGGGGCAAAGAAGGCGGGTAAAAAAATTAAAAAAGCTTTTTCATGTTTTGCTCCAACTACAAGAGTTTTGTTAGAAAATGGTAATTTTAAAGATATGATTGATGTTGTTATTGGTGATAAATTAATGGGAGGAGGAATAGTTACAGGCACAATGACATTTTCAGGACATAATAATACTTTAGTCAATAATAAAGGAATTATATCAACATTTGATCACCATGTTTTACATAATGAAAAATTTATTAAAAGTGGTCATGTTCCAGGATGTAAGCCATATTCAAGAACAGTCCCTTATTTATATGATTTGGATACTTCAAATCATCGGATTATTATTTTGAATGATGAAAATGAATATGTAACATATACTGATTATACAGAAGTAGATGATGAATCAGGTTCAATATATAATTATGAATTATCACTTCTTAATAAAGATTTAAAAAAAAAGTCAAACCTATATAAAAACTGGTTATTTGGATCATAATTTTTTTGTTTATTAATATTAAATGATGAATGTTCAAAATTTATTTACGCCTATTAGTAAAAAATATTGTGATTATTTTTATATTTTATCAATAATCTTTTTCGTCTTATTTGTAGCGGCTGCTGTCGTTGGAATAATGTCGTTATTTGATAAAAAAGGAATGAAATTGGTGGATGTGTTAATACTTGTTACACAACCTCTAATTTTGTATTTTATTAACAGATTATACTACTCAATGTGTGTAGGTTCTTTGTCTTCTTAAAATTGAAAAAGGATTTATTTATTCCAATTTGCAATTATTATCAAAAGAATAAAAACAGAAGCATGTTTGCGTCTTAATGATAATGATTTTACTTCAGAATTAGGCATCTGATTTTGATTTCTTATATTAATCATTGATTCGATTGCATTACTAATAACTTGTTTCGGATTTTGTGGATGTTTACTTATTTTTTTATTTGAATTATAAACTATTTTATTTAGTTCATCTTTATTTAGTGTTTCTTTTTTCATTAGTTCTTTTGCCAAAGAATATAATGTTTTTTCATATTTTTTTACAATATACATTGCCCTTTTTTCGGCATTCAAAAGTTCTTTTTTCACTGCAAAATCAGCATCATCTCCGTCTATTGTATATTTTATTCCATTCATTGCAAATAACTTTACAATAGACTGGGCCAGTTTTATAGCCCTTTTCACATCATCTGAAGCACCTGTAGATGAATCTCCATTAAAAACATGTAATTCTGCCGCTTTACCTGCTAACATCATTACAAGTCTATCGCGTAATTCTGTAGTTCTTAAATTCTTTATTTCTCCCATACTAAACATAGTTATTCCTAAAGAACCCCCGCTTCTTGGTGTTATACTTGCTCTAAATGCAGGTTCAACATTTTCAAGCATAAATGAAGACATTACATGTCCTGATTCATGTACAGCAATTCGCCAATCTGGCTTCATATATGTAGAATTTTTTGAATATATTGGTTTTCCAAGAATTGTATCTTCAATTGTAGTTAAATAATCGTTTTCAGTTGTATAAGTTCTATTATTTTCCATAGCAGAAATAGATGCTTCATTAACAATTGATGCTATATCAGCTCCCACAAGACCAGAAGATAAACTAGCAAGATTTTCAATAAATTCGTTTTGTATTATATTTGATTCATATCCACCATTATATTCTACTTCAAAATCAACTAATTCTTCATTAGATGATAATAATTTACGTATTTTTCCCATTTTTGATATTTTATTCCATGAAGACATACCCGAAAGTAGTTTTTTTAGATCTTTATTTTTAAGTCTCGCACTATAATTTGAAAATAACGTAGCATGCATTTTTACACCAGTCGCTCTAATTGGAGTTACAACTCTTAAAGTTGTTTTATTTGAATTTTCTCCACAAATCTCCTCATCTAATGCTTGACATAATATATTATTTTGAAAACTATTGCTTTTTAAACTAATTTCTCTTGCTTTTGCAATTTTTTGTTGCTTTTTAATATAATGTGAAAATAAATCAATTCTACCCTTCAAATTTGGTGGATCTATTTGTATTATATTATCAAAACGACCTTTTCTTATAAGTGCTGAATCAAGAATATCTTTTCTATTTGTTGCTGCAATTACTATTATTGTTGGTTCATATTCATGTTTTGCACTAAATCCATCCATTTCTACTAATAATTGATTTAAAGTATTGCCATGATCAATATTAATTCCAGAAGAACTGTCATCGCTTCTAGATCGTCCGCATGAATCTATTTCATCTATAAAAATCATTGAAATACGATTTGGTGAATTATTTGCATATTTTCTTGCAGTTCCAAACAAAGTTTTTACTCTTTCAACCCCCATTCCTGCATATTTTCCTTTTACTATTTCAGCACCAGATACTAATAATAATGGACAATTTATAGCATTTGCCGCAGCTTTTGCCAATAAAGTTTTTCCGGTTCCAGGAGGTCCTACTAATAATATATTCGGAGTACTATTTATACCATATCTTCTCGCAGTTTGAATCATATTTTTTGAGCTGGTTATATTTAATATTTTTTGTATATCTTTTAGGGCATTATCAAGTCCGATTACATCATTCCAAGATATTCCATCTGGAGAACCGTTTTTATAAATGCTAATAAAGTCATTTGTATTTATATTTTTGATATCACTGAATATTATATTTTTTAATAAATCCCATAAATTATTAGAATTTGAAAATTTGCTTTTTAGATTATTGTCTTTTACCATTTTAATACAAGATTCTGGTTTCATAATACATAATTGTAATAATGTTATTAGTGTAATAGATGTAGTCTTACTTATAAAATCAACTATTTTTGAATTATTTGTGTATTTTATAATTTTTGTTAAATTTGTATTATTATTAGTTATATTATTACCATTATTGCCATTGTTACCATTGTTACCATTGTTACCATATTTACAATATTTACCATATTTACTATTTCCATCATTACTACAATTTTTTGTATTAGTAACAAATGGTATTGATTTTTCAAAAGTATAAATAGACTTTACATTTGTAATTTTGTTTAGAAAAAATAGAAAAAAATATAATTTCTTTACCATATTTTCACATCTTATTTAAAAAAAGCAATTTTTTATATAAAAGGGATTCTATTTTAAAATCTAATAATGAGTGAGACGACTTGTATTAATCGTGATGAATTTGTTAAAACAATATCACTCATGATAAAAGACAATATATTTCCTCATCTACATTTTTGTGGACCTCATGAAAATGATGTTCAATCTGTTGTACAAGATATTGTTTCACCTCACTATGAAAATAGAAGTATGTTATTAGAAATACATATTCTTGATAATCACAGTGAATCATTACTGGTACAAACTATTAAATCCTTTTGTAATCAACAAGCAGTTGTTGCTGATGAAAATAAAAAACCAAAGGTAGTTATTATACATCAACATAACGAAATTCTTACAGAAAGTTTTGTACATTTTTTAGAAGATAGAATGGTTGACCAACGTGTTAAATTTATATTTTTAACAACAAGTGCTCATACAACACCCCCCGTATTGTTGAACAAAATGGTGAGTTTTATAATACATCCACAAAATTTTTCAGAAAGAGTTGGAGGTGTTGATAGAGAAGATGATTTTTACAAAATTATTAATAAAAAAGAAATAAAACAGGATGATAATACACTTTATGAGAAAATATTAGAATGGAGTGAATTACATACTATTAGAATACCTCCTATTTTTTACGATAAATGGAGAGACATTCTGGTAAATTAAAATTATTACTAAAAGATATGGCATGTATTACATGTAGTCATATACCATATGGATTATTCCAAATAACAATTTTTTTTGTTATAGCCTGTATTATAACATTACTTGTTATTGCATTTTATATGCAAAAAAAATGGAAAAAAAATTGGGATAAGTATCGATGCTCTTTAACCGCAATACCTTTTGCAGGCTTCATTAATCCCAAAGAGTCTATGTTAACTAATTTAAACTATTGTGTTAAAAAGAAAACACAACCAATGATAAAAGCATATACAAAATACAAATTAGACTCTGCTGCCGCATCAGTTATTAAAGAAAATGAAAATGCTATTAAAGAAGCTATTAAAACAGAAAAAACAGTAAATGAAGCCAAAGAAGAAACTAAATCAATGTTTTCTGGATTATTTGAAATATTTAATAGAATGCTTCAAATATTTAAATATTCTACTCACTCAATCCAAAATCTTTTCTTTAAAATTGGTGCTATTATATGGACATTATATCATCTTTTGATTACACAAATTAATACTATTTCTATTCAAATTGCACAGTTTCAAAGATTAATTGTTGTTATAAAAGCACTTGCAATTCTTGCCGCAGGCGCTTTTCTACCTTTAGTACCTTTATCCGCAATTTTAATAGCTTTAATTATTGTTATTGATTTAGAAGCCAAAGCTGCTGAAAAACGTGCTTATTGTTGTTTCACACCAGAAACTATTATTGATACACAAAAAGGTAAAACATCTATACAAGATATTTCATTAGGTGATTCATTATCCGGAGGAGGTACTGTTACTGGTATAGTTAGTTTATTAACTCCTAATACTCCTGTTATACAATTCGGTGCCAATAATTATGTTACATGTGACCATTTATTATTAAATAACAATAAATGGCAACATGTAGATGAACTTTTTATTCGTAATTATTCAAAAACAAAATTTACAAATAGCCTTATGTGTCTTGTTACAACTAATAATATCATAAAATCTGGCGGAATTACATTTAGAGATTATGAAGAAGTTAGAACTGAGGATATACAATGTAAAATTGCAGGAACAATATTACAAAGTCTTAATAATTCTAATACTCATCTTCAAAACCTTATTCCAAAATACGAATTAGGTGAAAGAAATAATTGCCTCCCGGGTCAAACAAAAGTAAGACTTTTAAATGGAGACTATCAAAGAATCGATTCTATAGATGTTGGTACCATTACTTCTTGTGGTAAAGTTCTTGGCATTTATAAATGTATTACCAAAAATATTGAATGGTTTAATGTTAATGGTACTATTGTTAGTCCAAGAGTTATTTGTAAACCAAGTCCACAAAATTTTGTAATTAATAAAGTTGAATCAAAAGGTTCTCGATTTTCATCTGATTTTCAAGGATGGTCTAAAGCTTATAATATTGGTGAATATTCACCGATTTCTAATAATGATTTTGGTTATCATCTTATACTTGAATCCAGACATTTTGAATTAGAAAATGGTTTATTTGTTAGAGATTTTGTTGAATCCGATGATGAAATTGTCCAGGACTTTATTACTAAAATTGTTTTAACAGATTTAAACAAATATTATAACGAATACCTTAGTTTTATTAATAATACTAACTATAAAACTAATTACCAAAATAAAGATAGTAAACAATTTATTAATAAAGGTAGATGCCCCAGTTTTTAAAAATAATCAATTATTAAGAAAAAACATCAAAGTAGCTATCCAAGCTACTTTGGAAGTTGGCATTTTCGTGGGACGTCGCGCCATTGCCATAGTCAGTAAAATCAATTACAGCCGATACATCCCAACTACTAATGTCTTGATTGAAAGATGTTGCATTTTGAAACATTGTATTAATAGTTGTTAGATTGGACACATTCCAAGTGTTGAGAGGTTGATTAAACCCGCTTGCCCAATCAAACATTTTATACATATTTGTAACTTGCGAAACATCCCAATTAGAAATGTCTTTATTGAAAGCATAGCCATACCAGAACATACGTTCCATATTTGTAACTTGCGATACATCCCAACCACCAATTGGTTGATTAAAAGAATTCGCAACTTTAAACATAGCAACCATGCTTGTCACGTTTGATACATCCCAACTAGAAATATCTTCGTTAAATGATGTTTTGGATTCGAATAGAGAATCCATGTTTGTCACTTGTGACACATCCCAATTACTTATATGACCACCATATTCGACTATTGATGTATTGGCAATCCATGCATCTACAGCAGTTTGTATATTGCTATTTGTGAGGGGGGTTCGTCCTAGTTTAAAGTAATATATACTGGAACTAGTGAATAAAGGTTCTGAATGACCAGAAGAACTCCCAAAATTAGATACAGCAGATTGAGGAGATCCCGTCCCCATTATTCCAACAATAGGCCAACCGCTAATATCTTGGTTGAAACTATTCGGGTAATTGTCAGGACCGGGACCGAGATAATTTGCGAACATAGATTGCATAGTTGTTACACTCGACACATTCCAACTTGAAATATCTGCATTAAAAGCTGGAGCATCTCTAAACATATTAGAGAGGACTTTTACACTGGATACATCCCAACCAGAAATATTTGAGTTAAAAACGTAACATCTGTGAAACATATAACTCATACTTGTCACATTTGATACATTCCACGCAGAAATATCCCCGTTAAACTTACCAGAACTATTGAACATCGCGCCCATTTCTACAACATTGGATACATTCCAACTATTTAAACTTTGATTGAAATTGGCCGTACCAGCGAAAGCACTACTCATGGTTGTAACACTTGATACGTTCCAATTACTTAGTGGTTGATTGAATTGACCACAACTTTGGAATATCAGCATCATATCTGTTACTTGAGACACATTCCAACTATTTAAATCGTTATTGAAAGCAGATGCCGTATGAAACATATGTTGCATAGTTGTTACATTAGATGTATTCCAACCAGAAATATCTCCATTAAATGATGTCGCATTTTTGAATAGATAAGCCAGATCCGTCACTTGTGAAACATCCCAATCAGCAATATTTCCATTAAATGCGGACGCAGTTTGGAACATACTATGCATATTAGTCACATTTGAAACATCCCAACTGTTCAGAGATTTATTGAACACTTTCGCAGAATCAAGCATTTTTTCCATATTTGTTACCTTGGAAACATTCCAGCTATCAATTTCTTGATTAAAAGCCCAGGCATAATAGAACATCAAGCGCATATTTGTAACTTTAGATACATCCCAACTATCAATTTCTTGATTAAAATTTCTAGCATTAAAGAACATCCGATACATACTTGTCACATTTGATACATCCCAATTAGAAATATTTTCATTAAAGTCATACTTATCAGAGAATAATTCATCCATATTAGTCACATTTGAAACATTCCAATTAGAAATATGACCATAAGTTGCGGTTGCAGCAGTAGAATCTGTAACCCAGGCAGTAATAGCGGTATCTAGTTCAGTCCTTGCATAACTTGCGTCCCTAAATTTAACATCAGCTATAAATACGTCAGCTGTTCCTTTTTCATCAGAACCAATAGCATTGTATATGGTTAAAGTATAATCACCAGTGCTTTCTATAACATAATCTGTTGAAAAACTTTCAAAAACACTAGAACTTAATGTATGTGATACACTTGTTACACTTGTTTGACTCGTTAATTCAATTAATATTGGTACAAAATAATTATAAACTGACATACCTTCTGGATCCCTCCTTGCACATAAAAATGTGAGCGTATATGTACCAGTAGTAGTTATATTTATTGTTTGACGAATATATGCACCATGCCCTTGTAATGCTACGAAATTAGGCCTAGCAAGTTCAAATGGGACAATGATTTCAGCATCAATGTTACCCACATTATTTCGTAATTGTATATTGTCGCCTACAGACACTTCGGTTGCAGCAGTCAATGTGCTACCGCTATTTATTGAATAAAACCAAGGATCACTACTTCCATGTGGTGATTCATTAATGTTAAATTCAAGATTATTGTTTGCGTTAATGTAGAAGCTAATACCATAAATTACATCAATCAAACTACCAGATTGATACAATTCATATCTCACGTAATTATTAGTTGCAGAGGATGTATGTTTCTCATACGTTCTGTTCGAAGCCCAACCACCACTTGTAAAATTAATTGTGCTTGGTGGCTTTCCAATAAAGGCCCTTTTAAGTCCGCTTGGATTATTCCAAGCATTCAAGCCATCTACAGTATTTTCAACCACATTGACCCCATTAGAAACCTCCCACCCCCTAATATTTGATACATTCATGTTACCCCAAACCTGTTCTATACCGCCAGTAGAGTAAGAAAATCTGCTATTGTTTATTAAATCAGTTCCAAATGTATAATCGAAATAACCATATAAATTACTGTTTTGAAACATTGTAGGCATTGAACTGGTCCCATCACCAAAAGATGCATGTTCTGATATTTTAGATACGTCCCATCCACTAATATCTTGGTTAAATGATGTTGCTCCAGAAAACATAGACCACATTCTAGTAAGACTGGATATATTCCAATCATAAAGAGGTTGATTAAATGATGTTGCTCCAACAAACATAGCATCCATCTCAGTCACTTGTGATACATCCCAATTATTAATAGATTGGTCAAAAGAACTTAAACCGTTGAACAGATTATTCATGTTTGTAACTTTTGATACGTTCCAATTATCCAGAGATTGGTTGAAAGCAGAAGACCAAAACATACCCTTCATGTTTGTGACATTGGATACATCCCAACCCCCAAGAGCAAAAGCATCAAAACTTATATCGTAAAAACCAGATCCTTTTACAAATGCATATTCATAAGAAGGTGCGGTATCATAGTCACTCAACAGCAATGATGCACTTGAATAGGCATTATTACCAGCTTTATATCTTCCACTACCGGGTTTGTATAAACCATTTTGTG
>MDTG01028346.1_pt1 | contig 14830 bp, 11 predicted proteins | sample 811421 | NCBI WGS metagenome assembly MDTG01 (sample SAMN05326645, study PRJNA326480) | marine metagenome | isolation source: seawater | place: Pacific Ocean: South East | collected 2011
CAGGGAATCCAAGGCGAGATGGGACCTCAAGGCCCACAAGGTGATCAGGGCCATCAAGGAGTGCCAGGCGAGACAGGACCTCAAGGACCGCAGGGAGCCCAAGGCCTCCAAGGCGAGACAGGACCTCAAGGTGATATCGGCCCTCAAGGACCGCAGGGAATCCAAGGTGAAACAGGTGCCACAGGTCCGCAAGGCGACGCAGGTCCGCAAGGTCTGCAAGGAGTCCAAGGTGAAACCGGACCACCAGGGCCCCAAGGCCTCCAAGGCGAGATAGGACCGCCTGGACCTCCGGGAATCCAAGGTGAAATGGCAGAAGTCGATACCGGATTCATCGCCAGTGTTGTGGCAGACCAGATCGATTCAGCCAACGCCAACCTTGAACTGGAAATTTCGGAAGCAGTAGAGTCCGCTGTGCAAGCGGCATTGAATGATGACCCAATGCCTTTCCCCATGATCCAGCAGATGGAGATCATTGAGTGTGGACATGCTCACGGATGCGAGGTTGAATGTCCCTTGATTTACGAGTGGTCCCCACCGACGTCGTCGTCGTCAGTCAACGACTGTGACCGACCTACCTGGGTGAGGTACGAGATTGTGGCAGATTGGATCAACCAAGTTGACAGTTGCAGGTTTGTTTATTCCTACAAGGCGCCCTCCAGCCAGTATGGCACGCCTAGTTCTTTCGGAATCCAAGGAATTTCTGCAGACGGCATTGGAACAGATTCACTGCGATTCACATTTTATGCGGGGAGCAATCCATCGTCAATGTGGGTGATCACGAGTGATTGGCAAGAAAGTATTCCAGGTGCTTTGACTTCAGAGTCGGTTAGTGTCATGAGCTTGTCTACAAGCTCTAATGGGAACAAACATCACGTGGAATTGAGCGTGCTCATGAATGGGGTTTGGTACAACACCAACATCATGCCCTACCGATGAGTGGACCTCCGAAATCACCATCAATCCTGTAGACCATACAGGTACCAAAAACGGGTGGCTTTCTGGCTCAAAGAGCCGATTGAAATCCCTGGATCGCATTCACTTTTATCCTCATCTTTACACCATGCGCTTGTTTCCCCTCTTTCCTGTTGTCGTTCTGCTCCTCGTGGCTGGCTGTCAAAACGCCCCTGAATCCTCTCCTGCTCCCGCTGAAACCTTGTCCGCAGAAGCCCAATTGGAGCGGGATTTGGTCATGTATGAGCAGATCTGGCACGACTTCCTAAACGACGGGGACACCATGGCCGTCAGTGCCGAGCACTTCACCGAAGACGTGACCATCATCACAGACCAAGGCAACATCGTGGGAATTGACGGATGCCGGCAATTCTACAAGAACTACCTCGACGGATTCTCCGACATCGAATTCACAGTTGTCGACGCCTTTGGACAAGGCGACAAAATCGTCAAGCACTGGAATTTCAAAGGCACGCACACGGGCCCCTTCTTTGGCATTCCCGCCACCGGAAATCGGTTGGACCTGTCCGGCACCACCCTGGTGACCATGCGCGAAGGCCGGGTGGCCAGCGAGCAAGACTTCTTCGACATGAAGTCCATGCTGGACCAGCTCCAAAAAGCCGAGGGAGCGGTCAACGTGGACGACTACTCCCCGGGCACCCTTTGACTCAAGGCCGGGAGCCCAGCGCGTCCTCGAGGGCCCTGTCCAATTCCAAGACCAGCCCGTCGTACAGCTTGAGGAAGTACAGCTTGTTTTCCAGGTAATCGGACAGCACGTGCATGTTGGCCTTGAACCGGTCGTCCCCGTGGATGGCCTCGTGCAAGCGCCTCACGTACTCCTCCATGCCGACGCCGTTCTCATGGCGCGCGAGCAACAACTCCGCGTGTTCCGCCGTCAAAAATGGAAGGAAGTGCTGCTTGAACTCCTGATCGAAATGGACCGCTGTCTGCATGTATTTCAGGTAGGTGTTGTGCAACCGCCCCAGCTTCTCGTTGACCCGGTCTGACTTGATGAACTTGAGCCCGCCCGAGTGGACCTTGCTGTTGTATTGGTTCATCGGGGGTTCGAACACCCGGTAATGGGTCAGGATGAACTCCACTCTTCCCTTGCTGGTCGTCAGCGCCCCCATGTCCTCCAGGTTCAACTCCTCCTCCAACAACAGGTCGAGGATGTTGATGTCGTCCTTGTAATTGTCTCGGCGCTCGCCGCAGTAACGGTCGATCTCCGTCAATTCGGCGTGCAGGCTTTCGAGCACCTTGATGCGCTCCCTCTCATTGGCGCGCTCCGTGGTGCGCTGGTTCAACCAGAACGATACCGAGATACCGAGGACGATCACGAAGAACTCCAACGCGTACTTCACCAAAAGCTCCTTCCACTTCATGCCCCCAATATCGCGGCAAAACGAGAGCGCTCCCCCTTCCCCAACTGAAAGGAAGCCCCCCCTCGCGTTTGGATATGCGACACATTTGTCAGATTTTTCTTACGCACATCAAACCCCAACCTATGATTCGTTACACCCTCACCCTCTTCGCCCTCGGCATGGCCTGTGCCGGCAGTGCTCAGCTTCCGTTCCGCTATGTGACCGTCTCCGAAGCGGAGATCAACAACTTCCAAGGCAGCTTGGACCTCATCGATACTTACAAGTCTTATCTGCTCGCCGAGCATCCTGAACACGGCAGCGACTGGAATTTCTACACCAGCAATGAAGGCCATGGATACTTCGTCTTCAGCTACTCGGACCTTGCCGCGTTCGAGGCTGCCCGGGACGCGCAAAAAGCTGCTGATGAAGCCTTCTGGCAAGGCATGATGGCCGACTCCGCGCGCGCCACAAAATTCATGAATGCCGATCGCCTTTGGGACTGGACAAGGGCCGAACTCTATGAGCTCAAGCCCGAAAGCAGCATGCTGCCCACGGACATGACACAGCTCGCAGACAAGCCGTTCCGCCGCAACGTGGGCTGGCACATGAACGCCCCGGCAGATCAGGTCATGGCCGTATGGAACCAGATGCTCGCCCTCGACAAGGCCATGGGCAACGACCACATCTTCTTCTGTCTAGAAACCGTCTTTGGAGAAGACGCCAACTCCTTTTTCATCTCTGTCGCCGACACGGATGCTGCGGCCTACCAGGAGCACTTCGCCGCGCGCAACGCCAAGCGGGCTGAGAATCCTGAATACCAAGCTCTGGCCACCCAATTCGCCAGCATGGTCCGGACCACGGATGATGTCTACCTCCGCTTCCACCCGGAGCAGAGCCTCTCCCGCGCCTCAAACTGATTCAAACGCACCGACATCGAAAAGGGGCTTCGGCCCCTTTTTTCATGCGCCTATTTCGTGGCCTGCGCCGCTTTCAAAAGGCAGAAGGCATGAAAAAGGCCGGGGTGACCCGGCCTTTTCGATGCATTGTTGTGGAGACGATCAGACGACCGACACGTTAATGGCGTTAAGGCCTTTGTGAGTTTCCTCCACTTCGTAAGTGACCACGTTGTTTTCGGCGATCTCGCCGTTGCAGGATTTGATGTGCACGAAGACGTCCTTGCCTCCCTCATCGGGAGTGATGAAGCCGTAGCCTTTGTCGTCGTTGAAAAACTTGACCGTTCCTTGGGGCATGTGTTCTGAATATGCCGCGAACCTAAGCCCCTGAGCGCCAATGCCCAACACGAGAGGGAAAGAAAGATGCACCAAACGGTGTCAGCGGGGTCAGAAGGCCTCACCGACAAAGAAGTAGACGCCCCGCCCTTCGCGGGTGTAGGCGACGTCCAGACGCGTATAGATGTCCTTTTCGGGAAAGATGAGAAAGCGGAGGCCGGCCCCGCCGGTGGGCAGGAACTGCTGCCAGGAGAACGGGTGGTCGTCGCCGTAGACCTGGCCAGCGGCGAGGAAGGCGCTGGCGCCGATGCGCTTGGAGAAGGAAAACGGCAAGATTCGGTATTCGACCTGGGCGGCGAGCAAGTTCTGGTCGCGGTAACGGCCGAGGTAGTAGCCGCGCATGAGGCTCTCCCCGCCCAACTGGCTCAGCATGTTGAACGGCGCTTCGCCCGATGTGAACTGGCCGTAGACCTGTGCGGCGAAGACGGTGTTCTCTCGGACGGGACGATAGACCCGGTTGTCGATGATGTAGCTCGTAAAATCGAAGTCGCTGCCTGCCCCGTAACGGAGGAAAGCCCACTCGCTGTAGAGGCCCTCCCGCGGGTTCATCGCGTTGTGGATGTCGTCGTAGAGCACGCCCAGGCCGATGCCGAGGTTACGCGATCCGTCGGTGCCCACGGCCGGCCGCGTGAAGCCCGGCGCGGAGTCGACGTAGGCGATGCGGTTCAGCGCCTGATAATCGAGTTCGAGGCCGACGTACAGCGAAGGCCACGTTTGGCGCAGCAGCCGCTCGCGGATCAGGATGTACTCTCCGTCGATCACGCTCTGCACCTCGGACGGGGCGTCGCGGCCGATGCCATAGTAGTACAGCGGGAAGCTCTGGTAGCGCGCCCGGCCGTAGATGAACCAATCGTTCTTGTCAGTGTAGACCGTGTGGTCGAGCCAAAGGCCGTATTGGTTCTCCAGTGTGTAGAAGGTGAACGCCTTGAGCTCGCTCAGGCGGTTGCTCAGGTCGCGGTTGGCGGAATACACCAGCAGGCTAGACACGCCGATTTCCCAGCTCGTTTCGGGCGAATAAGCGACCACGGGATAATGGATCCACTTCGGGGCCGCAGGGTCCGCCCCTTCCGCGAGGATGTGGTTCAAATACCGGCGGAGCAGGCCAGACTTCTCCTCCTCTTGGGCCGAGGCCGGGAACACTGTGAACAGGAGGAGGAACGCGGCCGCAGCGCGCCATAGAAATCGCATCACCGCCAAAGTAGTCCTTGCAGACTTCCGACACGAGGCTGCATGAAAAAGCCGGCCATTCCGGACCGGCTTTTCTCATCGATTAACACCGCAAATCACTCGCCTTCAGCGGGGGTTTCTGCGGGCATCATGGAGGCGATCAGATTCGAGAATCCACCAGCGTCATAGAACGTTCCGGCCTGGCTCACCTTGCCGCCCTCAAAGTTCCAGTAGTGGTAGGCCTTGAGCACGCCCGGGAAGGGCTCGCCAGTCGGTTTGAATTTGGAATCCCATTGGATGTAGGCGCGCACGCTTCCATCGGGTTGCATCTGCAGGGTATCCACACCCGGCAGGAAAATGCCCGTGTACGTGATGTCCTCGGAGATGGCGTGAAAACCGGAATAAAACTCGGCCGCCTCATCGACGCCCAAGGTCGCAGAACCATGTTCGGCCGCATGGATGACCGCGTCCTCTGCGAAGTAGGACTTCCAAGTCTCATAGTCGCCGTCACAGTGGGCCTGGCAAATGGCCTTGGCGGACTTCAGGTTTTCGGCATACTCCGGGTTGGGCGTGGAGGTGGTGCAGGCGGCCAAGAGCAAGGCCGGAAGGAAATACAGGGCTCTCATGGGTGTGGAGGTTGATTTTGGGGTTATTCTTTCACGCAGCGGATGCTGTGGCCGGACACAGGCCAGTAGCCTTGGCGCCCCATCTGGTCACCATCGTAGTCCAGCGTCCGCAGGTACATCGCCGAGAAATTGTTGTTCCAGGTGGAGCTGGAGAGGTTGGCGACGTTGTTGATGTTATAGAAGTTGCCATCAGGCCAGCAGATGCCGCCGGGCTTGGCGTTGAAGCCATACAAATCGGTACCGTTGCCATTGGCATTCCATCCCGACGTGGATTTCAAGACTTCACCCATCGTGGCCGCATGGCCTTCGCCCACGAGGAAGACCTCGAGCGCCATCCAGTCCACCTCAGACGGCACATGCCATCCGCTCGGGCAAATGCCCCCATGCTCTTCGTCCACGGTGGCGTATCCGTTGTAGAGGTACCCCCGAGTGTTGACGTAGGAGGAGCTGTTGTTGTACTGGGTTCGCGCCGCGCTGGTCAGGTCCGGAAAAGCGCTGCCGGTTTCGAGCGGTATCTCTGTGCTGTCCTGGAAAACCGTCGTCCGCAGATTCTCGGCGAACCAGCACTGGGAACCAATGGCCACGACCGCATAGTCGTATCCATCCATGGAAACCGTATCCTCGCATTCGGCGGTCTGGATGCCGCCGCCCCCTTCTCCGGCACCCGTGGTGTCGTAGGTGCAACTTCCGTCATCGGTGGTGGCTTCAGCGTCGTAATTCAACGCCGCCGGGTCGGTGCAGCCTTGTTCTTCTCGGCTGCAAGCGGTGAGCAACAAGCAAGCAAACAGCATGCCCGATGCGCGGGTGAGATTGATTCGCATGCCGCAATGTAAGAATTGTCTGACGTCTTGCCTAGGCTCCCTTGCCGGCTCGCGCGTCCCTCTCTTTCTAGGCTCGGTCCTGCCCCTGTTGTGCGCCGCTCAAGACGTGCCGGCCTTTTCGCCAGCACTGCAGCGGGGAAAGCCGGTTCGGGTGAGCTACAACCTGCCGCTCAACTTCTCGCTGAACTGATCACCACTTCTTCTTGTAGCCACCCTTCTTGGGGCCGCCGGGACCTTTCTTGAAGCCGCCAGGCTTGCCCTTCTTGAAGCCGCCCTTCTTGGCGCCTCCGCTGAAGCTCTTGCGATAGCCACCGTGGCCCTCGCGCGGCTTGAAGTCGCCGTCGCCGGTGTTGAACCCGTCGTCGTCCCAGGTCGGCTTCTTCTTGTAGCCGCCGGATTTGTAGCCGCCTTTCTTGTAGCCGCCCTTGCCGTAGCCGTCCTTCTTATAGCCGCCTTTCTTGAACGGCTTCTTAAAACCGCCTGCAGAAGTGCCGCCCTTGAAGTCCTTCTTGAAGCCCGGCTTTTTGCCCTTGGGACCGCGGTCGTTGAGGTCTGCGCGGTGGCCGAGGTTGAGGCGAGCCAGCTCGCGGGCCACGAGGCGCGCAATCATGTCCTCTTTGCTCAACGGACCGAGCAGCAAGTCGATCTGGTCGACGAGATCCTGCGGCGGGGTGGCGACGCTATCCTCGGCCATCAGGCCCATGGCCCAGCTGCGCAGCCGGGTCTCCACCACGGCGTCAGCCAATGGAACCTCGACGCGCGCGAATTCCACACCGAGTCCTTTCTCGAGGTTGTGGATTTTGTACTTCTCCTTGAAGCCGATGAGCGACATCGAGATGCCCTTCTTGCCCGCGCGGGCGGTGCGGCCTGAGCGGTGCGTGTAGTACGCCTGGTCGTTGGGCAGAGCGAAGTGGAAGACGTGCGTCAGGTCGTTGACGTCGATGCCGCGGGCGGCCACGTCGGTGGCAATGAGGACCTGGAGGTCGCGCTGCTTGAAGCGCATCATGACCCGATCGCGCGCAGCCTGGCTCAGGTCGCCGTGGATGGCGTCGGCCCGATAGCCGCCTTTCACGAGGTTCTCAGCGAGCTTCTGGGTGTCCATCTTGGTCCGGCAGAAGACCACGCCGTAAAGCTCGGGGTCGAGGTCGAGGAAGCGGGTCAGCGCCTCGGCCTTGTCTTTGGGGTGGACGACGGCGTATTGATGCTCGATGTTGGTGTTGACCGTCGTCTTGGGGTCGATGCGGACTTCAAACGGGTCGACCATGTAGTCCTTGACCATGCGCCGGATCTCCTTGGGCATGGTGGCGGAGAACAGCCAGGTCTGCTTCTCCTCGGGAGTGAAGCTCAGAATGGTGTCGAGCTCCTCCTTGAAGCCCATGTTGAGCATCTCGTCGGCCTCGTCGAGGACCACGAAGCGCACTTGTTCGAGGTTGACCGCCTTGCGGTTCACGAGGTCGATGAGGCGACCCGGCGTGGCGATGACCACGTGGCGCGTCTTCTTGAGCGCCTTGATCTGCATCGCGATGTTGGCGCCGCCATAGACGGCCAGTGTCCGGATGCCCTTCTGCTTCTTGGAGAACAACGCCAACTGTTCAGCGATCTGCTGGCCAAGCTCGCGGGTCGGGGCCAAGACGATGGCCTGGGTGTGGTCCAATTCGGGATCGAGCAGGTCGAGCAGCGGGAGGCCGAAGGCGGCCGTCTTGCCGGTGCCAGTCTGGGCGAGGCCGATGAAGTCGGCGTCTCCACCGAGCAGGTGTGGGATGGCCTTCTCCTGGATTTCAGTGGGCGTCTCGAAGCCGAGAGAAGTGACGGCGTCGAGGATGGGGGCCGAGAGGCCGAGATCGGAAAAGGTGGACAACACGCGGGAATTGGCCGCAAAGGTCCGACCGGAAACGGGGATTCCACCCTGGCCTCTCGAAAGTTCCCATTACGGGGCCGGTGCCGGCGTAGAACCCGCGCAAACCGTGAGGTAATCGCGGTCCAGCACGTCGCCCTCCAGGCAGCCGAGGGCCGCATTCCACTCCAAGGTGATGGTGCCGGCGTCAAGGAACAGCGTCACGCTTTGACTGGTCGGGTTGTAGACGTACCGGATGGATTGGGCCGTCTCGATTTCCTCATACATCGGGTGCTCCGGTTTGTGGCCGACGCTCTGTTGCGAAGGCAAATCCAATCGCATCCGGGTGCCGTCCAGCCATTGGACTGAACCGCAATAAGCGCTGCTGTGGTCATCGGAATCGAGGCAGGACTCCACGGCTTCGAGCCACTCGAATCCGAGCTCTAGGACGGTGCCGTCAGCGGGATCATTGAACAGCGCCTCCTTGGTGCAACTGGTCAGGGACACGGCAGAGAGGCAGAGGACAACAATGGGAAAGAAGCGCATTATGAAGTGAGGTTGTTTGACACATTATACCCCGTTCCCCCCTGCAGGGTTACATTGCCCCATGCGCTTTTTTCTGACCCCTCTGATTGTGGCCTGTCTCGGGTCGGCATCGGCCCAGGACTTCGTTGTTCGCCCATTCCTGCAGGACGCCGAACCCAGCTCCATCCGCATCACTTGGGAAGCATCGGAAATAGGCCCTTCGGTCCTCACCTGGGGCGATTCGGACGCCCTCGGAACCGAGGTGACATCGTCCGGATCCTCCACCCCCGGCGGGACTTTGCACGAGGTGCACCTCACCGGCCTGGATCCGGACACCCCCTACTTCTATTCGGTGACGGTTGGCGCTGAGACCACCGCCCCCGCACGATTCCGGACCCCGCCCCTGCACGGGGCCGAGGGCGACTTCACATTCGTTGCGATGAGCGACATGCAGAAGAGCGGCAGCGATCCGGAAGTCTTCGACGAGATCATCCACCAAGGCGTCCTCGATTACTTCGGCGGTGAAACCTCCGACGAAATCGCCCTTGTGCTCATCCCTGGCGACCTCGTCGTCAACGGCAACAACTACGGACAATGGGCCAACGATTTCTTTGCTCCCTCCCACGACCTTTTCTCCCACGTCCCCGTTTATCCCGTCCTCGGCAACCACGAGGTCAACACCCCCTACTACTTCCAATACTTTCATCTGCCGAACAACGGGACGGCCGGGTACGAGGAGCACTGGTGGTACAAGGACTACGGAAACGTGCGCTTCCTGGGCCTCGACTCCAATGGTCCCTACGATGGCCCGGAACAACTCGCTTGGCTCGCCGGCGTGTTGGAGGCGACGTGCGGATTGGAGCACATCGACTTTGTTTTTGCCCAGCTCCACCACCCCCACAAAAGCGAGCTGTGGACGCCCGGCGAGAGCGACTTCACGGGACAAGTGGTCACGCAACTGGAGGCTTTTACCGAAGACTGCGGCAAGCCCAGTGTCCACTTCTTCGGACACACCCACGGCTATTCGCGGGGCCAATCGCAGAACCACAAGCACTTGTGGATCAACGTGGCCACCGCCGGCGGCGCCATTGATTACTGGGGCGAATGGCCACAGTTCGACTATGACGAGTTCGAAATCACCACCGACGATTGGGGCTTTGTAACCGTGGACGTGGAAGCCGGTCCCGAGCCGAAATTCACGGTCAAACGCGTGAGCCGTGGGGACAATGCGGTCGACCTCGACAACGTGGTCACCGACAGCCTCGTCATCACCCAAGCCGATGTCCCCGTGCAGCCGCCCACTGCCGTAGCGCCCGTAGGCCAAATCCTCCCACCCGAGTGCGTGGTGTTGGCTGCGACGCCCTTCGCCGGAGGAAGTGCCCAAGCCCTGCACGGCGCTAGCCAATGGCAGGTGGCCGCGGACATCAACGGGTTCTCCGCCCCCCTCGCCGACGTTTGGGAGCGACACCGCAACGTGTACTTCGACGAGGACACGCAGGCCGGGGAATCGCTGGTCACTGAAGCGATGCCGGGCCTGCCAGAAAACAGTGGCCTCTGGTGGCGCGTGCGCTACAGGGACCGGGCCCTCAACTGGAGCGAGTGGACGGCACCGGTGCCCTTCACCACCTCCGAATCCCTGCTCGGCGACAACCTGCTGGTCAACCCCGGCGGCGAGGACGGACTTGATGGGTGGACCGTGACCGAGGGCATCGCCGAATCGCTCACCGCGGGCGAATGCGACGGGGTCAACCCCCACGCTGGCGACCGCTATTTCACCGTGGGTGGACTTTGCACGGAAAGCGATGTGGGCCGCATGCACCAAGACGTGGACGTGTCGGCCGAAGCCGATTCCATTGATGCCGGCGCCGTTCTCGCCCGAGGCACGGCGTGGATGAGCGACTGGAGCGGGTCGGACATTCCCGCGATGCGCCTGCTGTTCCAAGAAGAAGGTGGGGACGGATTGGGGGAAACGGGCTGGTTCGAGATGCCCGTGGCCACCTGGACCGAAGTGAACATCCAAGCTCCCGTGCCGCCCGGGACCCGGTTCATCCGGGTCGAACTGCAAGGGACCCGAGTGTCCGGAGAGGACAACGACAGCTACTTCGACAGCCTGTCCCTCCGCCTCGGCAGCGAAGCCGACTGCGGTGGATTGCCCCTCATCGACCAGTTTGGTCCGGTGCCGGACGCCAAGGCTTTGGAGATCTATCCGAACCCGGGGCCGGGACCGGTCACGGTGGCGTGGCCACAAGACTTCAACCCGCACATCCTGCGCGTCGTCGACGCCCTCGGCCGCAAGGTGGACGTGCTCAGCGAACCCTCCGAGCACGGGTGGCGGTTGACCCTGAAAGGGCCCACTTCTGGAACCCTGCACCTGATCGCCGTGGACCGCACCGGTCGGATGGCCCTCGGAACCTGGCTCGTGGGCGAGTGACCCCCTACCTTGGGTCCATGCGTGGACTGATTCTCCTTTTGCTCCTGACCGGTGGCCTCGCCTCCGCGCAGGACACCTTCAGCATCGTCGCCGTGGACCTCGCGACCGGGCAGGTTGGCAGTGCCGGTGCCACCTGTCTCGACGACAACCAGATCGCCGGAGGGGCCGTCATCATCAGCGATGTGATCCCCGACGTCGGGGCCATCCACACGCAGAGCTATTGGATTCCCGCCAACCAGAATGCCGCCCACGACCAAGTGGTCTCAGGAGGCTTGTCGCCGGATGAGCTCATGGCATGGCTGGAGGAGAACGACGCCGAAAACACCCCCGCCGTGCGCCAGTACGGGATGGCCGACCTCGTCCCCGGGGTGGCCCGGGCGGCGGCCTTCACCGGTGACAATTGCTTTGATTTCAAGGGCCACATTGTGGGAGACAACTACGCCATCCAAGGCAACATCCTGCTCGGCGAGGAAATCCTCACCCAGATGGAAGCGGGCTTCCTGCAGACGGAAGGCACCCTTGCAGAGAAGCTGATGGCCGCCTTGCAGGGCGCCAATGTGGCCGGAGCCGATACCCGCTGCCTCGACGAAGGCGTCAGCAGCCGAAGCGCCTTCCTGCGGGTGGCCGACCCTGGGGACGATCCGGACGCTTTGACCCTCGATATTGTGGTCTCCCTGACCCCCTTTGGTGTGGAGCCCATTGATGTGCTGCAAGAAGCGTTCAATGTCTGGAATGGCACCAGTGCACTGGTGGAAGAACAGGGGTTCGCTCCCCTGCTGATCACCCGCCTCGACGGTCCAGAGGTGTTGCTTCGATGGAGTGGGGACACCCCGGTGGACATCATCGCCTTCGATGCCCGGGGCATCCGGGTAGGTTCGGTGGACCTCGACGGGCCTTGGACAACCTGGGCCTTGCCCGCGCCGGGGACCCTCTTCTTGCAGATTGTCAATGGCGAAGGACAACTTCTGTCCACCATGCGGTACAGCGGCGGCAGCCCTGCCCCCAACACGCAGGGAACAAATCGGGAATAACCCCTTTTTAACGACGTTGCGTCGTATATTATACAGCCACTACGGGCGGTGCGCACCTTTCACGGCGCCGGTGTGTTACCTTCTCAGTAGCGCTGTACACCATGCCGAAACTCCACCTCCTCACCGCCGCCCTTTTGGGCCTGCCCCTGGGCTTGATGTCCCAATCCACTTCCTTGGCCGGTTCGGACGCCGCCGCCCCCCTGCCCGAACGCACCTGTGCCTCCCACGAGAAGCACGTTCAGATGATGGGCTTGGCGAAGTATTCAGAAGCCCAACAGCAGATTGAGGCCCACACCGCCCAGTGGACGCCCGTCGTAGAAGCCCAACGTGCTGCCGGACAAAGCGTCGTGGTCACCATCCCGGTGGTCTTCCACGTGCTCTACGCCAACAGCACCCAGAACATTTCCGATGCCCAGATCCAATCCCAGCTGGACATCCTCAACGAAGACTTCCGCCGCCTCAATGCCGACCAAGACAACATCTGGTCGCAGGCCGCGGATACAGAAATCGAATTCTGCCTTGCCTCCTTTGATCCGGATGGCGCCCCGACCAATGGCATCCTGCGCGTGCCGACATCGGTAAACAGCTTCGGCACCAACGACGCCATGAAATTCTCCAGCCAAGGCGGCTCCGACGCCTGGCCGGCCTCCGACTACCTCAACTACTGGGTTTGCAACCTCGGTGGCGGCCTTCTCGGTTACGCCCAATTCCCCGGAGGACCAGCCAATACGGACGGCGTGGTCTGCGGCTACCAGTACACCGGCGACATCGGCACGGCAACGGCTCCCTTCAACCTCGGCCGTACCGGTACCCACGAGGTGGGCCACTGGCTCAACCTGCGCCACATCTGGGGCGATGGAGGCTGCGGCGCGGACGACTTCGTGGCAGACACCCCCGAGTCCAATGGCGCCAACTACGGCTGTGCCATCGGCCACATCAGCTGCGGCACCACCGACATGGTCCAGAACTACATGGATTACTCGGACGACGGCTGCATGAACCTTTTCACCGACGGCCAAGCCGCACGGATGCAGGCCTTGTTCTCTCCGGGCGGTGCGCGGGCCAGCCTGCTAAACTCCGATGGGTGTGCCCCGCCGTGCGATGTGGCCTGTGGCTGCACCGACGACAGCGCGTGCAATTTTGACCCCAACGCCCTCAACGAAGACGGGACCTGTGATTTCAGTTGCTACGGATGCACGGATGCCTCTGCCTGCAACTATGATCCAAGCGCCACCATTGACAACGGCAATTGCGTGGCTGGCGGGCCCCAGACCTTTACGCTGGACCTGCTCACCGACAACTACGGTTCGGAAACCAGCTGGACGCTGACCGACGCGAACGGTGCGACCGTAATGTCCGGATCCGGCTACGGAAGCAACTCGAGCTACACCGCTACGGAACAACTCTGTTATGGGTGCTACACCCTGACGGTGGAAGACTCCTACGGTGACGGAATTTGTTGCATGCAAGGCGATGGCAGCTACAGCCTGACGGTCAACGGCGAAGTCGTGGCTTCCGGTGGAAACTTTGGCAATTCGGACGTGACTTCCTTCTGCGTGGAGCCCTCCTCCACCGCGGGTTGTACCGACCCCACGGCCTGCAACTACGACCCGAATGCCGACAACGACGACGGCTCTTGTGCCGAACTCGATGATTGCGGTGTATGCGGTGGGCCAGGCGCCGTCTACGACTGCGGATGCAGCGACATTCCGGCGGGTGACTGTGACTGCAACGGCAGCCAACTCGACGCCCTCGGCGTATGTGGCGGAAGCTGCACGGCCGATGCCGACGGCGACGGGGTCTGCGATGACGTGGACGATTGTGTCGGCCAGGTGGACGCCCTCGGAGTCTGCAATGGGGACTGCGCATTCGATGCCGATGGTGACGGGGTCTGCGACACCCCCGACTACGAGCCGACCACGCCTTGTGTGGATGGATTTGCCGGCATCTACCCCTGCGACCAAGTCGACTTCATGAGCCAGCTCACGCCCGGCGAAGTCGGCGGAGGTGAGATGAACGACATCTGGGGTTGGACCGACCCGCTAGACGGCAAGGAATACGCCCTGCTCGGCCGCACTACGGGCACGGCCTTCATCGACATCACCGACCCCAACAACCCGGTGTACCTCGGCAACCTGCCGACCCACACAGTCTCCTCCCTTTGGCGCGACATCAAGGTCTACGCCGACCACGCCTTCATCGTCTCCGAGGCCTCCGGGCACGGCATGCAGGTGTTTGACCTGACCCAGTTGCGCAACGTTCCCAATCCGCCGGTCACGTTTGCCGAGGACGCACACTACGGAGGGTTCGGCAACTGCCACAACATCGCCATCAACGAAGCGACCGGGCGCGCCTACCCCATCGGAGCCAGCACCTTCTCGGGTGGCCTCAACATCATCGACATCAGCAATCCGTTGAACCCCACCCTCATTGGCAGTTTCGCGGAGGACGGATACAGCCACGACGCTCAAATCGTGAACTACATCGGTCCCGACCCGCAGTATGCCGGCAAAGAGATCGCCTTCTGCTTCAACGAAAACACCGTCACCATCGTCGACGTGACGGACGCCGGCGACCCGGTCATGCTCAGCGCCACAGGATATTCCACGTCCGCCTACACTCACCAAGGCTGGCTGACCGAAGACCACAAGTACCTGCTGGTCGGTGACGAACTCGATGAGGGCCCGGTCAACACCCGGACCTACATCTTTGACGTGCAGGACCTCAACAACGTGACCCTGATCGGGACGCACGTGGGGGCGACCGAGGCCATCGACCACAACATGTACATCCA
>MDTG01284240.1_pt1 | contig 14830 bp, 16 predicted proteins | sample 811421 | NCBI WGS metagenome assembly MDTG01 (sample SAMN05326645, study PRJNA326480) | marine metagenome | isolation source: seawater | place: Pacific Ocean: South East | collected 2011
GCAATTTCACCAGACAAATTATCTGAAAATAATTGGAATAAACATTCAGATGAATTTTTTGATAAAATGAAATCAATGGAAGGAGTAAGACTTCCTGGTGAAAGAAGACATAAAAATAGACTCGATAAGGGTCCAAGAAACATAAACGAAGAGTTAGTAAATAAAATTAAATCTTTAAGCTAGTTCAATTTCAATAGGAGTGTGATCTGATGGTTTTTGTCTACCACGAGGAAATTTATTTATTTTAACATCCTTAACTGTATCTATTAATGAATTAGAAACTAAAAAATGATCAATTCTCATACCATTATTTTTTTGCCATGCACCACTTGTATAATCCCAAAATGTATATCCTTCTTTTTCAGGATGAATGTATCTGTATGCATCATGAAAACCTAAACTTAAAATTTCTCTTAGTTTTTTTCTTATTTCTAATTTAAAGAGAGCATCATTTTCGTAGTTTTTAGGATTATGAACATCCTCAACGGAGGGAATTATATTAAAATCACCTCCTATTATTATGTTTTGATTTTCTTTTAAAATAGATTTAATTTTTTTTATAAAACTATCTAACCAATATAATTTATAAGTATATTTTTCAGTATCAATAGGATTGCCATTAGGTGTATAAATATTTATTAAATTAATTGATTTTGATTTATATTTTATTTCTGCAGTTATAATCCTTGATTGTTTGTTTTTATCTTTAAAAATATCTCTTTCTATATTTGCCAATTTTTTTCTAGAAAGTATAGCAACTCCATTATAACTTTTTTGTCCAAAAACATAGTTTTCATAGTTTAATTTCTTTAGTTCATCATATGGATAGTTTTCTTCTTGGGCTTTAATTTCTTGAATCATTAATACATCTGGTGAAAATTTTTTTATATATTCTTGTACGTTTAAAATACGTGCTCTAATAGAATTTACATTCCATGAGCTTATAATCATTAAAGAGAGAAGGATACGCCACAACCACATGAGGATTTACTTTGTGGATTGCTTATTTTAAATGAGTCCCCAATAAGTTCTTTTACAAAATCAACTTCTGAGCCTTTTAATAAATCTGCAGATGTTTTATCAATTAATATATTGTCTTGCATCAAATCATCTTTACTTGCAGTTTTGTCAAAAGAAAAATCGTATTGAAAACCTGAACATCCACCACCTTTTATTGCGATTCTAAAAAAAGAACCTTTATCTTTGGATGACAACAAATGATTGATTTGTTTTATAGCATTATCTGTAAATTTAATTTCTTTAATCATAAATTAACACTGTTATTACTAATATAATATTTATTTACCAATTTTAAAGTATGAAAAACTATAAAAAATTAGGCCTCTTTAAAAGCAAAGGAAGGCTATTTAATGAACCTAATAACAAGTACAGATCACCATTTCAAAGAGATAGAGACAGAATTATACATAGTGCAGCTTTTAGAAGATTAAAACACAAAACTCAGGTTTTTGTTAATACTGAAGGAGATCATTATAGAACAAGAATTACACATTCATTGGAGGTTGCTCAAATAGCTAGATCAATTACTAGATATCTTAACTTAAACGATGATTTGGCAGAAACTTTAAGTTTAGCTCACGACTTAGGTCACACACCATTCGGACATGCTGGTGAAGACGCCTTACATGAATGCATGATTGATCACGGAGGTTTTGATCATAATTTACAAACATTAAGGATAATTATGTTTCTTGAAAATAAATATATTAAATTTAATGGTCTAAATTTAACAATTGAAACATTAGATGGTCTTTTAAAACATAACGGACCAATATCAAATTTGTCAAAAATAAACACAATTATCGGTATAAAAAATCTTAAAAATAAATTTTATTTTGAAAGAAACTCATCATTAGAAGCTCAAATAGCAGCGTTATCAGATGATATAGCTTACAATAATCATGATATACAAGATGGTATAAGAGCAAAATTATTTTCCCTTAAGGATCTTGAAGAAATTAATTTTTTTAGGAAGTTAATAAGAGAAAATAAAAAAAATATAAAAAGAAAAAACCATGAAATTTTGATATATCAAATAATAAGAGATTCAATAAATTTAATGGTAAAAGATTTAATTAATACTACTTTAAAAAATATAAAGTTGATGAATATTAATTCATTTACAGATATAACAAGATCAAATCAAAATATAGTTTCTTTTTCAAGTGAATTTAAAAATATTGAACGTGAGATTAAATATTTTTTAAAAAATAAAATGTATAATAATAAAGATGTTTTATTTAAAAATAATAAAGGAAAAAAAATTATTAAAAGCCTTTTTAAAGAAATATCAAAAAATCCAAAAAAATTTTTATCTACTACGTATTTAAATAAAGACAATTATAGAGCGATAGCTGATTACATATCTGGGATGACTGATAGATATGCAATAAATTTATATAATAAAATAAAATGAATATTTTTGAATTTTATAGAGAATATATTATTAAAATACTAAAGAACCTTAGTGAAGATGGTTCATTATCTTTACCCGATAGTCTCGATGGCATTAATGTAGATATACCTCCATTAAAATTTGACTGTGATTTATCGTCTAATGCTGCTTTGATATTATCAAAGATAAATAATAAAAAACCAAACGATGTAGCAAATCTAATTATTAGCAAGTTATCAAATGAAAATAATATTGAAAGTATATCAGTAGCCAATCCTGGATTCATAAATATTAAGTTAAAAAAGATTTTTTGGTCAAATTTTTTAACTAATGTAATTAGTAATAAAAACTTTGGAAAAAATAATAAACACAAAAAGAAAAAATATTTAATTGAATTCGTGTCTGCTAATCCTACAGGACCTCTTCATGTTGGTCATTGTAGAGGTGCAGTTCTTGGTGATGTTTTGTCAAATCTTTTACTGTTTAATGAAAATATTGTTACTAAGGAATATTATGTTAATGATTTTGGAGGCCAAATTTCACATTTTACAAAATCAGTTTTTTTAAGAATACGAGAAATTTTATATAAAGAAAAATATCCTACAAATGATAAAAATTTATATCCTGGTGAATATGTAATAAATATTGCAAATAATATTATAAATAATAGTAAAAAATTAAATTTTGATAATTATGAAAATATATTTGATGAATTAACAAAAATTTCCGTACAGGAGTCATTAAAAATTATCAAATTTAACTTACAAAATTTAGGAATTACACATGATAATTTTGTAAGTGAAAGAGATTTATCAGAAAATAAAGAAGTAGATAATGTAATAAAGAAATTAAAAGATAAAAATTTCGTTTATATTGGCAAAATTAAAGCACCTCAAAGTGAGGATAATTCAAAATGGATTGAAAGAGATCAATTACTTTTTAAGTCTACAGATTTTGGTGATGACAAAGATAGAGCTTTACAAAAAGAGGATAAAAGTTGGACATATTTTGCAGGCGATGTTGCTTATCATAATAATAAATTAAATAGAAAATTTGATGTTCTAATTAATATTCTTGGAGCTGATCACGCTGGTTATATTAAAAGAATTACATCTGTAGTGGAAGCGATTTCAGGAGAAAAAAATAAACTCATATGTAAAGTTAGTCAACTAGTTAAGTTGATAAAAGATAATAAGCCTTTCAAAATGTCAAAAAGAAAAGGTGATTATATTACTGTAGAAGATTTAATTAGCGAAGTAGGAAAAGATGCAACTAGATTTATTATGTTAAATAGAAGTAGTGATGTTGAGCTGGATTTTGATTTTAGTAAAGTAAAAGAAAAATCCAAGGATAATCATTTATACTATATTCAATATTGTTATGCGAGAATTTCATCTATATTTCGAAATACGAATATAAAAATAGATGAAAAAATGACAACTAAAGATTTTAATTTTGAATATGCAGCAAATGAAATTCAACTTATTAAAAAAATTTCTGAATGGCCTAAGTGTATTGAAGTTTCAACATTTAAATTAGAGCCACATAGAATACCAACATATTTATACGAACTATCATCTGAATTTCATTCTTATTGGAATTTAGGAAGAGATGATAAATCAAAAAGATTTATTGATAATGGCCAAATCACTAAAGATAAATTAATTTTATTAAAGTCTATGGCTCTAGTTATCAAAAGCGGTTTAAATATTTTAGGAGTTGATAGTCCAGAAAAAATGTAATGATAAAAGAATTAAAATATATTTTTTTTTTAACATCAATTTTTTTTTTCTTTTTTTTTATTATTAAATATTATTTTTCAGATCAAAATATAAAAAATGTGTACAGATCTATTGATTCTATTGATAGTAAAATTGAGAAAAATGAAAATAATTTATTGTTACTTAAAAATGATACAAACAACATAATTGAATATGTGGAAAAAGATTTAAATTCAAAGAAAAAAAAATATTTTTTTTGGGATCTTTTAAAAGATGATTAAAAAAACACGATCTTTCATTTGTGGAATTAAAGGGATAAAATTAAATACAAGTGAAATTAAATTTTTAAAAAAATATAGACCTTGGGGTGTAATTCTTTTTTCAAGAAACATTAGATCTATTAAACAGACTGTTAATCTTACAAATTCAATAAAAGAAATTTTTAAAGATAACCATTATCCAATTTTAATTGATGAAGAAGGTGGAAAGGTTAGTAGGCTAAATAATTTTATAAATAGTTCTTTGTTTTCAGCAAGATTTTTTGGTAATTTATATAAAAAAAACAAGAAACAATTTTTTTTATATCATGAAGTATATATCAAACAGATATCCTACCTCTTAAATTTATTAGGTATAAATCTTAATTCTGTTCCAGTTCTGGATTTGTATAGAGATAATTCTCACAAAGTTATAGGGTCTAGATCTTATTCAAAAAACCCAAAAATAGCCTCTAATATTGGCAATTATTGTATTTCTGTTTTTAAAAAAAATAAAATTGGTACTATTATTAAACATATACCCGGACATGGCTTAGCTAAAGTTGATAGTCATAAAAAACTTCCGTATGTTAAGAATTCATTAAGTTATTTAAATAAGCATGATTTCTTTCCCTTTAAAAAGAAAGACGCTTTATTTGCAATGACTGCTCACATTATCTATCAAAAAATTGATCCTCATAATTGTGCAACTTTATCAAAAAAAATAATCAATTTAATAAGACATAAAATTGGTTTTAAAAATCTTATAATTTCTGATGATTTGTCTATGAAAGCACTTAAGGGCCCAATATCTCAGAACACAAAAAAAGCATTTACAGCAGGTTGTAATTTAGTCTTACATTGTAATGGTAACTATAAAGAAATGTGCAATGTTGCTGAAAATTCTCCATTTGTTAATTCTTTTATTATAAAAAAAACCTCACAATTCAAAGAAATAATAAGTTAATATATTAAAATGATACAAAATGATTCTGATCATTTTCAGGTGAATTTGGCAAACTTTAATGGACCTTTAGATGTTCTTCTAGATCTTGCTAAATCTCAAAAAGTAAATTTAGAAAAAATTTCAATTACCAAATTAGCAGACCAATTTCATGCGTTTATTACAAAAGCTAAAAATGTAAATTTGGAAATTGCTTCTGAGTATTTGCTAATGGCTACTTGGCTTACTTATTTAAAATCTAAACTACTTTTGCCAGAATCTGAAGAAGAAGAATTTAAAGCAATTGAAGTAGCTGAAAAATTAAAGTTACAACTTAAAAAACTTGAGCTTATTAGACTTTTGTCAGATCAAATGTTTAAAAGAAAAAGATTAGGTCGTGATGTTTTTTTAAGAGGAATTAGAGGTGGGATTAAATCTATCTATAGTAGCCAATATTCTTTAACATTATATGAAATATTAAAGACTTATTCATCTATAATAATGACAAAGGATTTTCAAAAAATGAATATTCTTAAACTACCTGTATTTACTACAGAAGATGGAATAAAAAGAATTAGAGAACTGTTCAGTAAGTTAATTGACTGGAAAAATATAGACGAACTATTACCAAAAATTTATTTAAATTCTAAAAAGTTAAAAAAAACTGGCAAAGCAGGTTTATTTTCAGGAATGTTAGAACTTGCTAAAGAAGGTAATATTTCCATTAAACAGCAAAAATTATTTGATGATATTTATATAAAACAAAAATAATGAATAAGATTAAAAAAAATAATATTGTAAATTTTCCTTCAAATCTTACCGATGGTGAAAGAGAAGTAGAGGCAATACTATTTTCTGCCTCAGAACCTTTAGATGTTGATACAATAGAGTCAAGAATTAAAAAAAAAGTCAATGTTTTAAAAATTTTAGAAAAACTTAAAAATATTTATTCTAATAGAGGTATTAATTTAGTTTGTATATCAAATCGATGGTCGTTCAGAACTTCAGAAAATCTTTCTGGATTAATGTCACAACAAAAAACTGTTGAAAAAAAATTATCTAAAGCTGCAATAGAAACACTTTCAATTATTGTTTATCATCAACCTGTTACTAGGGCTGAAATTGAAGAAATTCGAGGTGTTGCTTTTGGTACAAACACATTGGAAATTTTAATGGAATTAAATTGGGTTAAACCTGCTGGAAGAAAAGATGTTCCAGGAAAACCAATTCAATATGCTACAACAGATGATTTTTTAAGTCATTTTAGCTTACAAAAACTATCTGATTTACCTACAATAGAAGAACTCGGTTCAGCAGGTTTAATCGATTCTACTAGTGTTGACTCTAAAATTTTTGGAACAGGGAAATATTATCAAGAGAAAGAGGAAGAAAAAAAAGAAAATATCTATTCAGATATAGATGAAATGTTAAGTAGTACCCTTAAAAATGAAGAATGAGATAAAAAGTGACTTTAAAAAAGCAAATAATAAGGTTATAAACTTGTTATGAGTATAGGATTTTGGCAAATAGCTATAGTAGTAATTTTAGTTGTATTACTTTTTGGTAGAGGAAAAATTTCTAGCTTAATGGGTGATGTTGCTAAAGGAATTAAAAGTTTCAAAAAAGGCATGTCCTCAGATGCTTCTGAAGAGGATGTTTCTAAAAATATTTCTCAAAATCAAGATTCTAATAATCAAGATTCTAATAACAAAGAATAATTTAAATGCCACAAATTGGCTGGTTTGAGATATTAATTATAGTATCAATTGCAATAATTGTAATTGGTCCAAAAGATTTTCCAAAAGTTTTAAAAAAAATTGGTTCCTGGATTGGATCAGCAAAAAGATATGTCAATAATTTTCAAAGAGAAGTTACCGAATTAGAAAATGAAGATTTTGACAGTAAATCAAATGTGAACGTAGATAAAAAAAAAGAGGATTTAAATGGCTGAAGAAAAAAATGAAAATGGTTTTATAAGTCATTTAACCGAACTTAGAAAAAGATTAATTAATTCACTAATTTTTTTATCAGTTCTCTTTGTTATTTGTTATTATTTTTCTGAGTATATATATGGATTTTTAGTTGATCCTTATGCCCAAGCTGTAAAAAATGATAATATAGAAAGAAGATTAATTTTTACTGCTTTACAAGAAACTTTCTTGACTTATTTAAAAGTATCTTTTTTTGCAGCTTTTTTTATTACAAGTCCTTTTATATTAATACAAATTTGGAAATTTATAGCACCAGGTCTTTATGAGCATGAAAAATCAGCAATCATGCCATATCTTGTAATGACACCCATTTTATTTCTTCTCGGAGGAATGCTTGTCTATTATTTAATAATGCCTTTGGCTATAAAATTTTTTCTATCATTTGAAAGCACAGGACTTAGTACGACTTTACCAATTCAATTAGAGGCAAAAGTGAATGAATATTTATCTTTAGTTATGAAATTAATTTTTGCTTTCGGATTAAGCTTCCAACTACCAGTTATTTTAAGTTTATTAGCAAGAATTGGTTTTATTGATTCTAAATTTTTAAAAGAAAGAAGAAAATATGTTGTAGTAATAATCTTTGCTGCAGCTGCTTTACTTACACCGCCCGATCCAATTACACAAATTGGCTTAGCAATACCATTATTAATATTGTATGAATTATCAATTTTTTCTGTAAAGATAATAGAAAAGAAAGTTCAAGAAAAAAATGCACAATATTAAACATATAAGAGAAAATTCACAAGAATTCGAAAAATCACTTCAATATAGAAACTCAAATATAGATTTTAAAAAAATTTTGGAGCTAGATTCAAAGAATAGAGAACTTATTCAAAAAAAAGAAAATTTAGAAAAGCAAAAAAAAGATATCTCAAAAGTTAAAGATGAAAAATTGTTTTCTAAATCAAAAGAAATTTCCAAACAGATAGAAAAAATCACATCTGAACAAAATAGTATAAAACTAGATTTAGAAAATATTCTTAAATCAATTCCTAATGTGCCACTTACTGATGTTCCATCTGGTCCTGATGAAAGCTCTAATAAAGAGGTTGAATTAAAAGGAAATATTAAAAAATTTTCTTTTAAACCCAAATCTCATTATGAACTTGGAGAAAGTTTAAATATGTTAGATTTTGATTTAGCTACAAAAACCACAGGAGCACGTTTTGTGTTTGTTAAAAATCAACTTGCATCCCTTGAAAGAGCAATATCAAACTTTATGATTGATACCCACATCAATCTAAATGGCTATAATGAAATTTCTCCACCTTTGATTGCCAATGAAAATACTATGTTTGGAACTGGTCAACTACCAAAGTTTGAAAATGATCAATTCGAGATAGTTTTTGATGAAAAAAACGATAGAAAATTTTTAATACCTACAGCAGAAGTTATTTTAACTAATATGGTAAAAGATCAAATTTTAAATTTAAAAAATTTACCAATTAGAGTGGTTGCTTCTACTCCATGTTTTAGAAAGGAAGCTGGTAGTTATGGCAAGGATACAAAAGGAATGATCAGACAACATCAGTTTTATAAAGTTGAGTTAGTAAGTATTGTTGAAAATGACAAATGTTTAGATGAATTAGAGAGAATGACTAACTGTGCTACTATGATTTTAGATAAATTAAAACTTCCTTATAGAAAAGTCATTTTAAGCTCAGGTGATATGGGCTTTAGTGCTGAAAAAACTTATGATATTGAAGTATGGATACCTTCTGAAAATAAGTATAGAGAAATCTCAAGCTGTTCATCTTGTGGTTCTTTTCAAGCTAGAAGAATGAAAGCAAGGTACAAAGATTCACAAAATGAAACTAAATTTGTCGGAACATTGAATGGGAGTGGTTTGGCTGTTGGCAGAACTCTTATAGCTATAATGGAAAATTATCAAAAAGCAGATGGATCAATAGAAATTCCAGATGTATTGAAACCATATATGAACAACTTAGATGCTATCAGCAACAATTAAGAGTTGTCTTAACATTTTATATAGTATAAATAATCCACTTAATTAGAGGTCATTATGGAAGCAGCAGGATTTGGTCAATTTATACCACTTATACTTATTTTTGTTATTTTCTATTTTTTTTTAATTAGACCCCAACAAAAAAAAGTCAAAGAACATAAAATAATGGTTGAGGGATTAAAAAGAGGCGATAAAATTGTTACCTCTGGTGGAATAGTAGGCACTGTTGAAAGAGTTATTGATAATGAAAAAGTTGAAGTATCAATTTCAGAAAATGTAAATGTTGAAGTTGTTAGATCAACAGGAATTCAAAGTTTATTAAATAACAATGTAGAACCAAAAAAATAACATACTATACAAAGTGTTATATTTTTCAAAATTAAGAGTTTTTTCAATTTTTTTATTTACGATATTTTTATTTTATTTTGCTTTATCGAATTTTTTAAAATTTGATGATGGTTTTTTTAAAAAGAAAATCAATTTAGGTTTAGATTTACAGGGTGGATCTTATTTATTATTAGAAATAGATAATTCACCAGTTATAACACAAAAGATACAAACTAAAGTTATTGATTTAAAGAAATTTTTTAAAGAAAAAAAATTTAAAGTTAAAAATTTTAATATAAATGATAAAACAATCAGCTTTGAAGTCGAAAGTTCGTTTATTGATCAAGTTAATCAACTATTGGATGATGATAATAGTGAAGTAAATCAATATTTTCCTCAATACAAAACTCATGAATATAATTTATTTAATAGTAATAATTTATTTCAACTAACTTTATCTGATTACGGATTAGTTTTACTAAAGACTTCGTCTTTAGACCAGGCTATTGAGATTGTAAGAAGAAGAGTTGACGAAATAGGAACTAATGAGCCTAATATTTTAAAAAGAGGTAGTGATAGAATATTAGTTGAATTACCTGGCCTCGATAATCCTGACAGAATAAAATCCTTGTTAGGCAAAACAGCAAATTTAACTTTTCAATTTGTAACACAGCAAGACGTTGAGTCTTTTGGATCTATAAAATTACCTTTTGATGATGAATCCCAGGAGCTGATAGTAAGTAAACGTATTGTATTGAGTGGTGAAAATTTATTAGATGCTAAACCAAGCATGGATAATCAAACCAATGAAACAGTTGTAAATTTCAATTTAGATAGGGTAGGCGCAAAAAAATTTGGAAAGGCCACAACACAAGGTGTTGGTAAAAGAATGGCAATAGTTTTAGACGGAAAAATTATTAGTGCTCCAACAATTAGAGAGCCAATTGTTACTGGATCTGGACAAATAAGCGGAAATTTTACTTTTCAAAGTGCTACAGATTTAGCACTGTTGCTAAGATCTGGAGCATTGCCTGCTCCATTAAATATAATTGAGGAAAGAACTGTTGGACCAGACCTTGGTCAAGATTCTATAGATGCTGGTGTTCTATCGTTAATTATTGGTTTTACTTTAGTTGTATTATTTATGATTTATAAATATCGAATATTTGGAATAATTGCGAATTTTGCTTTAATATTAAACTTATTTTTATTAATAGGAATTTTAACATTATTTGAAGCTACTTTAACACTACCTGGAATAGCTGGTATTATTTTAACTGTTGGTATGGCAGTCGATGCAAATGTTCTCATTTTTGAAAGAATAAAAGAAGAAACAAAAAATGAAAAAAATAACATCATAGCTTTTGATAGTGGATATACAAAATCTAGAACAACTATATTAGATGCGAACATAACAACATTAATTGCTGCTTTGATACTATTTATTATGGGATCTGGCCCTGTAAAAGGCTTTTCTGTAACTCTAGGTATTGGAATTCTGACGACACTATTTTCTGTATATTTTATAGCAAGATTGTTTACCGCTTATTATGTAATAAAAAATAAACACAAAGAAAAGTTAATTTAAATGCAAAATATTTTATTCAATAAATTCTATAATTCATTCAGTAAATTATCTACTTTATTAATTCTCATTTCTATTATTTTGCTAATATTTAAAGGTCTCAATTTCGGTGTAGATTTTAAAGGTGGTACTTTAATTGAAATAAGAACTTTAAATGAAAGTGCAAATATTTCTAAAATTCGTGATTCCTTTAATCAAATGAATCTTGGCGATGTGTCCGTTAAGCAATTTGGTGACGACAGAGATTTTATTGTTAAATTTGAAAAAATTGACTCTAATAATCCTGAGTTCATTTCCAATATTCAAAAAAAATTATCAAGTTCTATCGGCAATGATTTTAATTTTAGAAGAGTTGAAAATGTAGGACCTAAAGTTAGCTCAGAACTTCTCAAATCTGGAATTATTGCAATTTGTCTTTCATTAACTGCAATGCTATTCTATATCTGGATACGTTTTGAATGGCAATTTAGCTTAGGTGCTATAGCTGCTTTATTTCATGATGTAATTATCACACTTGGTGTTTTTTCTTTATTTTCTTTTGAAATAAATTTATCTATTGTAGCAGCCGTTCTTACAATAGTTGGATATTCCATGAATGACACTGTTGTTATTTATGATCGTGTTAGAGAAAATTTAAAAAAATATTCTGACATTAAAATTTATGATCTTACTAACAAATCAATTAATGAAACTTTGTCGAGAACTATTATAACATCAGTTACAACACTACTTGCTTTATTTTCTATTTATCTTTTTGGAGGTGAAATATTAAGAGGTTTTTCTTTTGCAATGATTTTAGGAGTATTTTTTGGAACATATTCATCTATATATATTGCTAATCCAATATTAGTTTATTTAAGAGTAAATCAAAAAACTGTGATTAAAGAAGAAGATAAATCTTAATATAAATTTTGAGCAGCTACCATTGATAGTAGCATTGGCAATGATAATAATGTATTTATTCTTGAAGCCATTACAGCTTTTTTTAATGCAACTGGCTTTTCTTCAGGTGGAACTTCAACAATACCAAGAGCTTTTTTTTGATTAGGCCATATTATAAACCAAACATTAAATGCCATTATTAATCCTAACCACATTCCTATACCAATAGCTGTATTTTTTCCTCCTCCACTTCCTATTCCTAATGTCATCGCCTGATGTACATACCCATTCAAATATGCAACTATTAAACCCGTAACTATGGTTGCAAAAGCAGCCCATCTAAACCAGAAGAGCACTGCTGGAGCAATAACTTTGGTAATAGCTGGCTTCTGTTCATCTGTAATTTTTGGCATGCTTGGTATTTGTACAAAATTTAAATACCACAAAAGGCCTATCCACATTACTCCTGCTATTACATGAAAATATCTGAATAACCAGCTCCAAAAAATTGTATCAAAAGCCATCCCACCTTCTGAAAAAAAGAGGAATAAAAACAATAATACTGCTAAAGCCAATGAAGCATGTACTACTTTAGATAATGACATTAAAAAATTATTCATTATTAAAACTATATCAGAAACGTTTATTATTTTTAAGCTGTTTTTTTGAATTTGCTATTAAGCATGGGTTTTAAAAACTGTCCTGTATAACTGCCTTTTATTAAGCATATTTCTTCTGGTTTACCTTCTGCGATAATTTTACCTCCTTTTACACCACCTTCAGGACCCATATCGACCACATAATCAGCAGTTTTAATAACATCTAGGTTATGTTCTATTACAACAACAGTATTGCCTGTTGCAACAAATGTATGAAGTATTTCTAACAGTTTTTTTATATCGTGTTGATGTAATCCGGTTGTTGGTTCATCTAAAATATACATCGTTCTGCCGGTAGACCTTTTAGATAATTCTTTAGCTAATTTAATTCTTTGAGCCTCTCCACCCGATAGTGTTGTAGCTTGTTGACCAATTTTTATATATCCGAGTCCTACTTTTTTCAAAGTTAATAATTTTGATCTTATATTAGATATATTTTCGAAGAATTCACATCCTTCATCTACTGTCATATCCAGAACATCGGATATACTTTTATCTTTAAATTTTATTTCAAGAGTCTCTTTATTATATCGACTTCCTTTACACTCATCACAAGTGATATATACATCAGGCAGAAAGTGCATTTCATATGTTATTACACCATCTCCTTCACAAGCTTCACATCTACCACCTTTGACATTAAAAGAAAATCTTCCAGGTTTATAACCTCTACTTTTTGATTCAGGTAAATTAGTAAACCAGTCTCTAATAGGACCAAAAGCTCCAGTATATGTAGCAGGATTTGATCTAGGGGTTCTGCCTATTGGTGACTGATCTATATCAATTACTTTATCAATTAACTCGATCCCCTTAAAACCTTTAAATGGTTTTGGTATTTTTCTAGATTTATTATTATTTATTGTTAAATTTAATGCATTATATAAGGTTTGAAGTATTAAAGTAGACTTACCACTCCCAGAAACTCCAGTCACGCAGGTAAAAGTTCCAAGAGGTACTTTTAAATTTACATTATTTAAATTATTACCGGTAGCACCCTTTATTTCGACAAATCTACCATTTTTTGCCAATCTTCTTGTTTTTGGTATTGGTATAAATTTTTTATTTGATAAATAATTTCCAGTTACACTATTTTCACAATTTAAAATTTTTTCATACGTACCTTCAGCTACAATTTTTCCACCTTTGTTTCCAGCTTCAGGTCCCAAATCAATAATATGGTCTGCATTAACCATTGTTTCTGTATCATGCTCAACAACTATAACTGTATTACCTAAATCTCTTAATCTCTTAAGAGCATTAATTAATTTAACATTATCTTTTTGATGTAATCCTATTGAAGGTTCATCTAGGACATACAAAACTCCTGTTAAACCCGATCCTATTTGAGAGGCTAATCTAATTCTTTGAGACTCACCACCTGATAAGGTTCCTGACTCTCTTGATAAAGTTAAATAATCTAACCCTACATTTAATAGAAAATTTAATCTTTCATTTATTTCTTTTAAAATATGTTGGGCAATTTTAAGTTGTTTACTGTCTAAATTTTGTTCTAAAGACTTAAACCATAATTGAGCATCATAAATAGATTTTTCTGTAACTTCACTTATATTAAGTTCATTAATTTTTACGCAAAGAGCTTCTTCCTTTAATCTTTGTCCATTGCAGCTTTCACAATTAGTATCAGATTGATACTGTGAAATTTCTTCTCTTTTCCATTCACTATCTGTTTCTAGGTATCGCCTTTCTAAATTGTTAATTACACCCTCAAATGTTTTTTTATGAGAATATTTTTCATATCCATCGTCGTATAAAAATTTTATTTCCTCATCATCAGAACCAAAAAAAATGATATCTTTAATCTTTTTTGGTAATTTTTCCCATTTTTCGTCTAACGAAAAATCATAATGTTTAGCAAGAGATGATAAAGTTTGAGCATAATATAATGTTGATGATTTAGACCAAGGTTCTATAGCCCCATCTGATATACTTTTTTTTTCGTTAGGTACTACTAATTTAGGATCTACATTTAATTTAATTCCTATACCTTCACATTCTTCGCAAGCACCATAAGGACTATTAAATGAAAATAATCTTGGTTCTATTTCTTCAATAGTAAAAC
>MDTG01023055.1_pt1 | contig 14829 bp, 15 predicted proteins | sample 811421 | NCBI WGS metagenome assembly MDTG01 (sample SAMN05326645, study PRJNA326480) | marine metagenome | isolation source: seawater | place: Pacific Ocean: South East | collected 2011
CCGCCTCCCGCCTGCTTTCCGGCCGCTTCACCGGCTCGGTCCGGGAGCTTGGGGGGGCGCTCACCAAGCTCTCCGCCCTTCGTCGACTCGACGGGGATCGTGCGGGAGCGGTCGGGGCGATCATGGTGGAGCAGATGTTCGAGGGCGACCTGTCCTCCGGGACCCGGACCCCGGTGCGGCTGGGGGAGATCATCGGTTCGGTCTGCGAGCGGCTGGGGATCGAGCCGGACGAACTGCTGGGCCGGGGACGCCACCGCCGGGTGGTCCTGGCCCGCAGCCTCGTGGTGCACCTCGCCCGGGAGCTCACCACCCTGAGCTTCCCGGAGATCGCCCGGGGCCTGGGCCGGGAGAACCACTCGACGGTCCACACCGCGGCCCGGAGGATCGAGCGAGATCTCCAGCAGGCGGATGCGCCGGAGGGCGGGGAGCCCGCCCGTGCCACGCCCCTGCCCTTGCAGAGCGGCGACAACGTCACGCTCCGGGAACTGGTGGAGCAACTCAAGTACGACATTCTCAAGTCCTCATCCCGCAGATAGTCGACAACGGCGCCCAGTGAGTCGTGTACACTCGCGGCATGCGTACCAGGCGGATGTCGTGCCTCAAAATGGGGCTGTTGGGGATGCTTGCCCTGGCCGGCACGGGTGACCGTGCCCTGTCGCAGGGGGGCTACCTCGAGGTGGACCCCTACGAGTCCTCGGTGGCGAGCATGACCCGCGGGCTGCGGGTCCGCAGCGACGGCCGCAACCACAACATCCTCCTCGCGCTGCGGGGACTCGGCGACCCCGACCTGCGCCCCTTCTTCCAGTCGATGTTCTCCTCGGACGAACCCACCCTGCAGATCGATTCGGTCCTCGCCCTCGCCGAGCTCGGGGAGACCTCCATCGACCCGTTCCTGCTCCAGCAGATGGAGGAGAAGCAACGCAGCCTCGCCTTGATGGCGGCGATCAGCCTCGAGCTCTACGACGAGAGCCTGGTGAAGAGCATGGGCGATTTCCCCGATCTGACCGAGGTCGAGCAGACCATGATGATCATCATGGGGGTGAGGCTGGGACTGGAACCCGACACCGGACGACTGGAGGAGCTGCTGGACTCCGACGATCGGATCACCCGGATGGTGGCCGCGGTCCTGAACAGCGACCTCACCGGCCGGACCGACGAACTGGAGCAGGAGATCGAGCGCTACGGGAAGCTCTCGGTGTCCGAACGGATCCTGGTCTCCGGGGCGCTCATCGACATCGCCTCCTGGCACCCGATGCCCAGCGCGCTCGCGGTGTTCCGCGCGGTCGCCAACGACCCGGAGATGTCGCGCAGCCTCCGGCTCGCCGCCATCGACTCCGCGCTCGGCTGCGAGTGCCCGGACGGGATCAGGATCTGGATCGAGGCGACCAGGCTGGCGGACAGTTCCGGGGACCGGTCCCGTCTCGGGGTGGCCGCGATCGAACGGGGCATCATCACCGAGGACTGGTCAGGCATCTCGGACGAGCGGCAGCTCAACCAGAGGATCGCGGTGGCCGGGCAGGGACTCGCGAACGAGACGCAGGCGATCGAGGCCGTGGTCGAGCTGATGAAGATCAGGCACCCGCTCTCCGTCCAGGCCGCCCTCGGGGTGGCGGACAACCTCCGGGATGGGGAGACCGCGGAGCGGATCTGGCTCATGATCATGCGTTCCGCCCTCACGGACGTCCGGTTGCAACCCCTGATGGGCCGGCTCTACCGGAATCTCTCCGAGCGAGGGAGCGAGGAGCTGGAGCGGGTGATCTGGGAGATCTCCCAGGCCGAGGACCAGCAGCTGCTCAAGGAGATCCTGCTCACCGCGATCCTGGAGTCCGGCTCCCCGAGGAGCGTCGAGTTCGGCTCGCTCTTCAAGGACGAGACTGATCGCACCATTCGATCACTCGTCCTGCTGGTCAAGGCGAAGTCCGAGGAACCGCTGGACGAGGGGGAACTCGAGGAACTGACCCTGATCACCACGGGTGGCGGGCGGATCGACCCGACCACTCGCTCGATCGCCGGCTGGCTGTGGTTGAAGCGGAACGGCCAGAACGACAAGGCGTTGACGGAGATCATGAGCGATGCCTGAGACGGCACCACCGCTCGTGGACCGCCTGGTCCGGGAGAACCCACGGTGAGCGACGAGATCCCACTGACCAGCCTGAACATCTCCCGCGAGGAGGTCGAGGCGATCGCCAGCCTGCTCCGGAGCACCCGGGTCGGGGCGACGGTGGACGCGTTCGAGCAGACGATGGCGGCCCTGATGAACCGACCCCACTGCATCAGCACCGGATCGCTGGGGACCGCGATCGAGGTGGCCATGGCGGCCTTCGGGCTGCAGGCCGGGGACCAGGTCATCGTTCCCGCCATCGGGGCTCGGGGCGCGGCCTCCGCGGCCCGCCGACTGGGAGCCGAGGCGGTCGCGGTCGACGTCGACCCGCTGACCCTCTGCATGCGGGTCGAGGAAGCGGAATCGGTGATCACGGACCGGACACGTATGATCGTCGGCAGCGCCGCGCTCGGCTGCCCCGACGGGATGCAGAAGCTCGCCACCCTCGCGACCCGCAGCGAATTCCCCCTGCTGGAACTCGTGGGCTCGGCGATCGGGGCGCGAATCGCCGGGGAGCCCCTCGGCCAGTTCGGCCGGGTGGCGGTGCTCGACCTGGGTGCCACCAGCCCGATCTGCACCGGCACCGGGGGGCTCATCCTCACCCACGACGACCACCTGGAGCGGGCCGCGAGGTCGATCCGCTCGGAGAGCCGCGCAGTGGGTCCCGGAGGCCGGCTGAGCTCGATGTCCTCGGGCATGGACGCGCCCTTCGACGACATCCGGGCCGCGGTCGGCATGAGTCGACTGGGCAGGCTCGACCAGGTGATCGAGCGACGCGAGGAGCTCGCCGGGCTCTACATCCGAAGACTGGGTGGCCACTCGGACCTCATGCTCCAGTCCCCCCCCGCCTCGGTGAAGATGGGCTGGTGCCACATGCTGGTGCGGCTCAGCGACCGATTCTCGGATCAGGATCGCGACGAGATCATCAAGGGGATGGGTCGACACGAGATCGCGACGAGCTCGGTGCTGGAGGTGGCCTCGGTCACCAACTACCCCGCCCCGGTCGGGGGGGGGCCCTGTCCGGTGGCGGAGCGTGCGATGGTTCGCTCGATCTGCCTGCCCTTCCACGAGGACCTGCGCGAGGACGAGATCGACCTCATCTGCCAGACCCTCGAGCTGATGCTCGCACGCAGCGTGTTCAGCCGGGAGTGAGGCGGGAGGTCCCCGAGGTCGGGCCTATTCCCATTCGATGGTGGCAGGTGGCTTCGAGGAGATGTCGTAGACCACCCGGTTCACGCCACTGACCTCGTTGATGATGCGGTTCGAGATCGAGGCCAGGACGTCGTAGGGGATGCGGGCCCAGTCCGCGGTCATGAAGTCCTGGGTCTCGACCGCCCGGACCGCGACCACCGAGTCGTAGGTCCGACCGTCCCCCATGACCCCCACGGACCGGACCGGGAGCAGCACCGCGAACACCTGGTTGGTGGAACGATAGAGCTCGTTGGCGACGATCTCCTCGAGGAGGATCTCGTCGCAGTCGCGGAGCAGGTCCAGTCGATCCGGGGTGATGTCGCCGAGGACGCGGACCGCGAGGCCCGGGCCGGGGAACGGATGACGCCAGACGATGGCCGGGGGCAGTCCCAGCACCTCGCCGAGGCTCCGAACCTCGTCCTTGAAGAGGTCCCGCAGCGGCTCCACCAGCTCGAAGCCCAGTTCCTCGGGCAGCCCCCCCACGTTGTGGTGGAGCTTGATGTTCGCGGCGGTCCCCGCCAGCGACTTCCCGCTCTCGATGACGTCGGGGTAGAGGGTTCCCTGGGCCAGGAAGCGCACCTCCTCCCCCACCGAGTCGGCGGTCTCCTTGAAGACGTCGATGAATCGGTGCCCGATCAGGCGACGCTTCTCCTGGGGGTCGGTGACCCCCTCGAGGTCGCCCAGGAACTGGTCGGCGGCATCGACCACGTGGAGGTCGACGTCGAAGTGGTCCCGGAAGGTCCGCTCCACCAGTTCGCGTTCGTTCTTCCGGAGCAGGCCGTTGTCCACGAAGATGCAGGTGAGCTGGTTCCCGATGGCGCGGGCGAGCAGCGCGGCGACGACCGACGAGTCGACCCCGCCGGAGAGCCCGCAGATGACCCGATGGTCCCCGACCTGCCGGCGGATGTCCTCGCAGGCCGACTGCATGAACTCGCTCATCTTCCAGGACCCGGAGCAGCCGCAGATGCCGAACAGGAAGTTGCGCAGGATGTCGACCCCGTGCGGGGTGTGCGTGACCTCGGGATGGAACTGGACGCCGTAGAACTCCCGGGAGGCGTGGCGGACCGCGGCGAAGGGGCAGGTGTCGGTGGAGGCGAGGGGCACGAAGTCACCCCCGAGCCCGGTCACCTGGTCGCCGTGGCTCATCCAGACCGAGGTGAGGGAGGGTATGCCCTCGAGCAGTCCCTCCCGGACGCTGATCTCGAGGCGCGCGCGGCCGTATTCCCGGGCGGGGGCGGGCTCGACCACCCCTCCGAGCAGTTCGCAGCCGAGCTGCATCCCGTAGCAGATCCCCAGCACCGGAACCCCGAGTTCGAAGAGTCCTGGTTCGCAGCGCGGCGCACCCTGGGCCCCGACGCTCGACGGACCGCCGGAGAGGATGATGCCCTTCGGCGACAGCGAACGCAGGGTCTCGATCGGTGTTTCGGGAGCCACCAGCAGGCTGAAGGCCCCCGCCTCGCGAACCCTGCGCGCGATCAGCTGGGCGTACTGGCTGCCGAAATCGAGGATCAGGATCGTTTCGTCGGGGGGAGTGATGGTCTGGTTCCTGGCTGGGGGGATGGGGAGAACGACCTGGCGTCCAGAATACCCGTGTGGGCACATCGGGGCTGTCGAACGGGCGTCCGAATTGCCCAAATTGGGGCGAAGCCCCGTGGCTCGCGGTATCCTACGAGCCGTATGAGGCTCAGCTTTCCGACCATCCGGCGCCTCCTGTTGACGACCGCCTGCCTGGGCGGGGTGCTCGTCGCGGCCTCCTGCACCGCACCCTCCATCACCCGGGGGGGCTTCGGCTCACCGGCGCCGGCGGCGCGCACCCATGCGATCAAGGTCACCGTCGAGGCCGCGGAGTCGGACGGGGTCCTCCAGCGGTCGGACCTCAAGCAGATGGTCTCACTCCTGCTTGCCGATGACTCGATGGTTCGGTTCATGGCCATCAACGGGCTGATCCAGCTGACCGGGCAGGACCTCGGCTACCGGTTCTTCGACCCCCCCGAGGTGCGGTTCAGGTCGGTGCTGAAGTGGCGCGAGTACGCCCTGACCAGCAACGGATCCGACCGGGTGCGGGTCGTCCCCCCGGCAACCACCCCCTCGTCCCCTCCCGAAGGGGGCGTGGTGGGATGAGCGAGGCCCCTCCGGACCTGACCATCCAGCTTCGCAGCAAGCCGCGGCTGCTCTCGAGCGTTCGCGGCATGGTCCTCAGCCTCACCCAGCGGGTCGGGTTCGACGAGAACGCCTGCGGCCACATCGCGTTGGCGATCGACGAGGCGCTGGCCAACATCATCCGGCACGGGTACGAGCACCGCGAGGAGGAACCGATCCACATGTCGATCTGGGTCCTGCAGGGCGAATCCAAGGGGATCCGGATCATGATCGAGGACGAGGCGGAGCAGGTCGATCCCGAGCTGATCCAGGGCCGCGACCTCGAGGACGTCAGGCCGGGGGGCCTGGGAGTCCATATCATGAGGGAGATCATGGACGACTGCCGGTTCGAGAAGCGCGAGCAGTCGCAGGGCATGCGGGTCATAATGGAGAAGTACGTGAATCCAGGGAGACCGGACGATTCCAGCCTCCCTTCCTCGACGCAGGAAACCTAGACAGGTGGTCAAGCGATGACAGCGGAAGAGAACCTCCCGATCATGATCGAGCACTCGGATGGCACGACGGTCCTCAGGCCGTCGGGGGACGTCGACCTCAGCGGTGCTCCCGAGTTGCGGGCCAGGATCGCGGAGGTGTTCTCCGATCCGCCCGCCCGGCTGGTCATCGACCTGAGCGAAGTCCCCTACATGGACTCCTCCGGGGTGGCCACCCTGGTCGAGGGGATGCAGCTGGCGAACCACGCCGGTGCGATCCTGGTCCTCGCCGGGATGCAGGACCGGGTCAAGTCCATCTTCGAGATCGCGAGGCTGGACACCGTCTTCAAGATCGCCGAGGACCTGACGTCCGCCAAGGAACTCTGAATCCGTGGAAGCGCTTCGGCCCATCCAGAAGATCGTGACCGGCACCGGGAGGGCCTGGAACGAGATCAACGAGTACCTGGGCAGCCTGGTGTGGCTGCTGCTGGACGCACTGAAGTGGCTCTACCGCGCGGTCGTCCTGAGGAAGATCAGGATCGGCCGGAGCGCGATCGTCTCCCAGATGGTCCGGGTGGGGGTGAAGTCGATCGCGATCGTCTCCCTGGTCAGCGGCTGCATCGGGTTCATCCTCGCACTCCAGACCGCACCGAGCCTGCAGCAATTCGGGCAGGTGGACAAGGTCGCGAACCTGGTGGGCGTCGCGGTGCTCCGCGAACTCGGTCCCCTGATCGCGGCGGTGGTCCTGACCGGCTTCGCCGGCGCCTCGATCGCGGCGGAGATCGGCACCATGGTCGTCAACGAGGAGATCGAGGCCCTGGAGTCGATGGCGCTGAACCCGATCCGCTTCCTGGTGATCCCCAGGCTGATCGCCACCGCGGTCAGCCTGGTGCTCCTGACCGTGCTCGGGGACCTCTGCGCGGTGTTCGCCGGGGGATTCGTCGGCGTGGTGTTCCTCGACATCCCGTTCGAGGTCTACAAGGACAACACCCTGTCCCAGCTGGTGGTCGGTGACTTCATGACCGGGCTGATCAAGGCCGCGGTCTTCGGACTCATCCTGGGCCTGATCGCCTGCCGCAACGGCCTGAAGGTCAGTGGCGGAGCCGCGGGCGTGGGGCAGGCCACCACCCAGACGGTGGTGCAGACCATCGTGGTGGTGATCTTCTGCGACCTCGGGTTCACCGCGCTGTTCTACGCGATCGGCTGGACCTGAACCGGGACGGTTCCCCGCGCCGGATGATCGCACGGACGTCGCTGGAGGAGAGGGTGCCCGCGGGACCATGGTCCGGCCGGGGATCCGGGCCCCGGTGACGCTGCAGGTCGAAGAGCACCGAAGCCGAGGCGAGGAGGACCAGGGCGACGAACGGGACCGCGGCCCCCGCAAGCAGTGACTCGGGCATCGCCGGCATCCCACCTTCCCGCCAGGGGGCGGGCATGGATTCCGACCGGACGAGCGGGAGGACCCCCAGCAGGGCGACCGTGCCGAAGAGCATCCGCTGCGCCTCCACGCGGGGGAGCAGGAAGGGTGCGCCGATCCCCAGCACCAGCCCCAGCGGCAGCACCAGCAGCACCACCCCCCAGAACATGATGCGACCGAACTCCCTGGCGTACCGGATGAGAAGCGTGGACGATGCCTCCCGGACCCCGGTCGCGGGCGCGTCCAGCCCCACGATCGCGTCGAGCCCCGGCTCCCCCACCGCATGCAGGTAGGCGATGCCCGCGACCGTCCGGTCGAGCGAGGAGCCATCGTCCTTGCCGGCGTTCCCCGCCAGGTTCGCGACCCAGGCCACCAGCTGCAGCAGTGCGAGCAGCGTCCCGGCCCGACACAGGGAGACGACCAGCGAACCCAGCTGTGAGTGAAGACCATGCACGGGAGGTTCCCCCGGGGACCGGCTTCCGAAGACGCTCGGAACGAACCGTTCGCGACGATCGACCCCGGAACGCTCGCCGGGAACAGGGTATGAATCGAATCGGGGGGGGCGGGCCGCAAGCGGGCAGGGGAATCGGATTGCCCGGGTACGGGGTGGCGCAGTCGTCCCAACCCGTCCATGCGGGGGCCGGAAGCCGCTCAGGCCCCGATAAGCAGTCGCTCGCCGAGCGAGGACGGCAGGCCCGCGCAGGCGATCGCATGTCGGACGCTGGAGACCTCGTAGGCGCTGCGATGGGTGCTGAAGTTCATCGCCTCGAGGTCGAGGAGTCCCCAGCTCGCCCTCCAGTCCCCGTCCCTCGGTTGCCCGACGCTGCCGGGATTGAGCAGGTACCGTCCAGCACGGTCCAACCGGACCAGCTCGCCGGTCCGGGGCAGCAGCCTGGCCGCCCGGACGTTTCGCAGCGCGGGGTCCACGGTGAAGATCGCCGGGAGGTGGGTGTGGCCGAACAGGCAGATGCGGTGGTCCATGGCGTGCAGGACCGGGGTGGCGTCCGCACGGGAGCGGATGTAGCCGTGCCCGTCCTGGGGGACGGGCGAGTCGTGGACGCAGACGATGTCGGAGTCGAGGTGGTACCAGGTCGGCATCGATCGGATCTGGTTCAGTTCCGAGAGCTCGAGCCTGGAGGCGGTCCAGGAGAGTGCGGCCCGTGCCTTGTTGTTGAAGCCGCTCGCCTGCTCGGGGACGAGGATCGCGTCCTCGTGGTTGCCACGGATGCAGACCTCGCAGTGCGCCTCGACCAGGGACAGGCATTCAACGGGATCGGGACCGTAGCCGACCACGTCGCCGAGACAGACGATGCGATCCACGCTGCACCAGGAGATGTCCTCGAGGACGGCCCGCAGGGCGAGCGCGTTGCCGTGGACGTCGGAGATGATGGCGATTCGAGACATGGCTGACCCTGGAGAATCGTGCAGACCCTGGATTCGTTACTGACACTTCATGAATTCGGTTCACTTCATCGGCAACCGGAGGTCGGGAATGCAGCGCTCCTTCGGACAAGTGAAGGGAATTCCGGGGCGGGGACGCCCTAGCTATCGGACCTGCAAGGCACGCTGCCCCAGAAAGTTCCCGGAAATCATCTCCGCCAGTTCGGCCGGGGTCCGGACCAGCCCCCCCCACCCCTCGGCGATGATGCGGTGGCATCCCTCGGACCGACGATCCTCCAGCCGACCGGGGAGGGCCCCGCATTCGCGGCCGAGTTCCTCGACCGCGAGACGCGCGGTGATCAGGGCCCCGGAACGCGCCGCGGCCTCCACCACCAGCACGCCCAGGGCGAGCCCCGCCACCGTGAGGTTTCGACGGGGGAAGTTCGCGGGTCGGGGCGGGGTGTCCATCGGGAACTGGCTGACCACCACGCCCCCCGAGTCGACGATCGCATCGAAGAGGGAGGAATGCTCGGGTGGATAGGGACGGTCGAGCCCGCTCCCGAGCACCGCGGTGGTCCCCCGCCCTCGATCGACGGCGAGGCGGTGCACCTCCCCGTCGATGCCGCGGGCACCACCCGAGATCGGATGGACCCCGAGGTCGAGGAGTCCCGCCGCGAACCGGCGAGCCTGTCGTCGCCCGTAGCCGGTGGGACGACGGGACCCCACCACCGCCACCGACCATTCGGGGCAGGTCGGGACGCCCGGCCCCGGCCCGCCCAGCACCCGGAGCACCGGCGGTGGGTCCGGGGCCATGGCCAGCAGGGCCGGATAGTCGGGAGCCCCGATCCCGACCAGTCGCGCGCCGCGGCGCGCGAGCAGGCTTCGCTCGACTTCGACCCGTTCCGCCGCCTCACCCAGGGCCCGGCGGAGCCCCGAGGCGAAGGCACGGGGGCGTCCCGAACGGGCCACGATGAGGTCGACGTCCGCGTCGAGCAGGGCACGGGGGGTCCCGAACCGATCGAGCAGTGCCCGCAGGGTCCGGGCGGGCACCCCGCGGACGAGGTCCATCGCAAGGCGTTCGTCGCCGACCGCGGACTCCGGCGTGGCCTCCACCGGACCGGGATCTGGAGTCGGCTTCGACACGAGGGACGAGCCTAGCCCGGTTCGGGAGGGAGGATCAGTCGATTGCGGAAGCGCCCGGCTCCATGCGACGATCGGTCGGACCGAGCAGCAGTCCGATGAAGACCAGCAGCAGGGAGATTCCGAAGACCCAGAGCTGACCGGGACCCTGCAGCAGGGTGGCGAGCATCGATGAATCGCCGCCGAAGGCCGCTGCCTCCGAAGGCTCGGTGCTCCCGTCCAGGGCGGCGCGTTCGATCCAGCGGGTCGGCGGATCGGCGACGCCCGAAAGCATCACCAGCGGCTCGTGTCCCCGTGGGAGCACCCCGAGCTGGGCGGCGGCGAGGCGCCGGACCACCGTCGGTTCCCCCCGGCCGACCTCCGCCAGGAACCGACCGTAGGTCTCGGAGACCTCCCGGAGGCTCGAGACCTCCCGGTGCAGGTCCCGCACCGCGGTCCGCTCCCTCGCCAGTCGCTCCTCGGAGGGGACGACGCCCGCGCAGACCAGCAGCAGGATCCCCGCCAGAAGCCAGGGCCAGCCCGAGTCGCTCACGGTCGGGAGGATGGATCGGAGGATCGGCACCTTGGTTTATCGACACGACCCGGGCCAATTGGGCAGGATTCCGGGGGGATCCCCCTCATTCACGCCGGGAGCGGGTAGGCTCGGGGGATGCAGGAACCCAAGCGACCGGAATCACACTTCAGCACCCACCGGAACCGCAACTTCATCGGTCAGACCATGCACCTGGCGGGGCACGCCTTCATCGACTGCGCCTTCGACAGCTGCACCCTGGTCCTGACCAACGGGCCGGTGTTCACCAAGAACGTCCGGTTCCACCGCTGCAACTTCCGCCTCGAGTACGACATCCTCTGGTCGGACCCGAAATCCAGGTCGCAGCTCCGGCAGCTCCTGGACCTCATCGACGGGGCACCGGACGCCGGGGGGCGGATCGGGGACGACTGACTCAGGCGAGGTCGGGGAACATCTCGGTGACGATCTTGACCAGGTCCTTGACGTGCGAGACCGATTCGTCCATCAACGCCTTCTCCTCGGCGTCGAGGTCGATCTCCACCACCTGCTCGACCCCGTTGGCGCCGAGGATGCAGGGGACCCCCACGAAGTAGCCGTCGATGCCGTACTCCTTCTCGCAGAAGGCGGCACACGGCAGGATCCGCTTCTTGTCCTTGATGATCGCCTCGGCCATCTGCACCGACCCGCTGGCCGGGGCGTAGAAGGCGCTGGTTCCCATCAGCTTCACGACCTCGCCGCCGCCGACCTTGGCGCGTTCGACGCACTCGACGATGTCGCTGTCCGGGAGCAGCTGGTTCACCGGGATCCCGTGGACGGACGTGAATCGAGGCAGGGGCACCATGTCGTCGCCGTGCCCGCCGAGCAGCAGGGCGGAGATGTCCTCGATCGAGCATCCGAGCTTCATCGCGATGAACGCCCGGTAGCGCGCGACGTCAAGGCATCCCGCCTGGCCCACGATCCGGTTGGTGGGGAACCCGGTCGCCTTCCAGGCGGTGTAGACCATCGCATCGAGGGGGTTGGAGACCAGGATCACGATCGATTCCGGGCAGTGCTCGGCGACCTTCTCGGAGACGCTGCGGACGATCTTGACGTTGGTCTCGATCAGGTCGTCGCGACTCATCCCCGGCTTGCGGGGCAGGCCGGCGGTCACGATCACCACGTCGGAACCGGCCGCGTCGGCGTAGTCCGAGGTACCGGTGACGTCGACGTCGAAGCCTTCCATGGGACCGCAGCAGGCCAGGTCGAGGGCCTTGCCCTTGGCCACCCCCTCCTTGTCGGGGATGTCGACGAGCACCACGTCCCCGAGTTCCTTGGCCGCGGCCCAGTGAGCGCAGGTCGCTCCGACGTTTCCGGCTCCGATGACGCTGATCTTGGCACGACGCATGTGGTGGTCTCTCCGTGTCGAGGATGGTTCGGGTTGGTCCCCGGGGTCCGTCGGTGGACCGGGGGGCGGACATGATAGTTGACTTGGGACCGAGTCACAGTCCGGCCGGGCGGGGTGGACTCGGGAAACGGGCAAATCAACGGTTTTTCGGGGGCGCGGCGGCGACCGTCCGGGGGATTCAGTCGGAGGGATGGTCCAGGGCCTTGAGCATGCCCGCCTTGTGCTGGCTCTGGCTGAAGAAGAGGAACGCGGAGATCACCCTCGAATCGGTGAAGGCCACGGGGCCCACGTCCTTGGCCAGGAACATGTACTTGTTGCCCTGCACGGAGGCGGGCCCCACGCTGCCGTCGTACTCGATCCGGACCAGGTGGGTGTCGTACTCGCCCATCGGGACCCGGACCCGCCACCCCCCGAGGTCGGTCCAGGTGCAGTCCACGGTGCCGGAGTGGGCGACCTTGGTCGGGGAGTGCAGGTCGAAGATCTCGACCTTGATCCTGCTCTTGACGGGCTGGTTGACGCGGGCGTTCTGGTGGACGATCGGCTCGGGGGGATCGAGCCTGATGATGAGGCCGTTGCCCTTGGCGAGGTCGGTGGGAGCGACCACCCCGAACTTCGGGTCGACCGTGAAGTACCGGGTCATGCCGTCCGGCAGCTCGAGCGCCCATCCCTTCTCGGGGGCGTCGAGTGGACTTCCGGGCGCGCGATCGATGGTCCTCACCATCAATTCGACGTCCTGCTTCTTCCCGTCGGGGCGCTGGTAGGTGAAGGTCGTGGTGCGAAGGGGGCACCAGTCCTCGGCCGCCTCGATCGGGGGGACGTCCGCGCTGGGACCCAGCACGATGCCCGGCAGGTAGCGTCGGATCTCCCGGGCGTCCCGAGCATCCATGGTCTGGAGCGGATCGGGGTCCTGAGCCGCTCGGCCCGGTTCGTGTTCGGGGACGGTGGTCCCGACGAGCGACGCGAGCAGGCACAACAGGTGGATCATGGAAGACTCCGGGTTCGAGGGGGGCGGGCGTCCGGTCGAGGTCGGTGAGCGGGCTCGGGGCGCCTCCGGTGGGGAGGCGCCCCGGGTCGCCCAATGGGCCTAACAGGACTCGAACCTGTGACCTCACCCTTATCAGGGGTGCGCTCTAGCCAGCTGAGCTATAGGCCCGGGAGGCCGCCGGACGGCGAGGGAAAACTGTATCACCCGCCCAGTGAACGCGCAACCAAACCGACGTCACCAGTCCCGGATCGGCCCTATCAGCGGCTCGACGAGGTCCTTGATGCTCACCACCCCGACCGGCCGGCGGGCCTCGTCGGCGACGACGATCGCGAGCTGGACCCGGGCCTCGCGCATGCGCTCCAGGGCCTCGAGGGTCGAGGTCGAGGAGGTGATCTCGATGGTCGGCCTGAGCAGTTCCTCGGTTCGTGACGCGGGATGAAGCATGGCATCGATGACGTGCAGCAGCCCGCAGACTCGACCGTCCCGGTCGACGACCGGAAGCCTGCTGTAGGCACGTCCCCGCACCACGAGCTCCCGCGTGGTCCGGTCCGCGGAGAGCGGCACGGAGGCGACCTTCTGCCACCGGATCATCTCCGAGCCGGCGGTGGACTGGTTGAGCAGCACCGCGCGGTCCAGCAGTTCGCCCTGCGAACTCGAGAGCAGGCCGGCCGACACCCCCTCGCGGAGCAGTTCGGCCATCCGCTGCCGTGCACCGGGCGGTCCTTCGGCACCGGGATCGAGCACGCGCTGGAAGAAGCGTGCGATGCCGTGCACCGCGGGGACCACCCCGATCACGCTCAGCAGCAGTCGTGCCACCACCAGCGGCATCGAGAGCAGGTAGGTCCACCGATCGGTGTGGGTCCGGAAGAGGTCCTTGGGAAGGGTCTCGGCGAAGATGAAGAACACCGGGACCAGGATCAGGGTGTCGACCACGATCGCCCAGGTATCGGAGAGGCCGGTGGACTTGAGCAGCGCCATCACCCCCAGCGAACCGAGGTAGTTGGCGATGTTGTTCCCGATCAGGAGGGTGGTGAGGGAACGACCGGGGTCCGCGAGCTCGCGATCCAGGCGGACCGCCTGGCGATCGCCCCGGCCCGCACGCACCGCGAGCCGGACGCGGTTGAGGGTGTACAGCCCGATCTCGAGGCCGGAGCAGAGCGCACTCAGGAGCAGCCCGCTGATCGCCACGATGAACCAGGGCCAGATGAGGGTGGATTCGGTCATCGGCCACCCTCCACCACCCGGACCAGCACGGAGGTGATCCGCTGGCCCTCCGTCGATTCGACCGTGCATCGGACGTTCCCGATGGTGATCTCCTCGCCCGCCTTCGGCATGCGGCCGAAGCGCTCCAGGAAGAGCCCGCCCACGGTCCTGATCCTGGTCGACAGGAGGGTGTCCCCGAACAGGCGCTTCCAATCGTCGATCGGGGTCGCGCCGGGCAACCTCCAGTCACCACCCTCGAGCCGTTCGGGACGAGGTACCTCGACCTCCCCGAAGCTCCGGATGTCACCCACGAACTCCTCGACCACGTCCTCGAGGGTGACCAGCCCCGCGGTCCCTCCCCACTCGTCGAGGACCACCGCGATCGAGGTCCCGGTTTCCTGGAAGTGCCCGAGCAGGTGTTCGATGGACGCGAGCTCGGGGACGTAGGGTGCGGGCTGGACGTGTCGATCGAGCGCACCCTCGGATTCGCCGTCATCGAGCAGGAGGTCCCGCACCTTGACCAGGCCGGCCACCCGGTCCCGGTCGCCGGACCCCACCACCAGGTAGGAGCACCGGGTCTCCTCGACCAGCTCGACGATCCGGGATCGCGACGTGCCGAGGTTCACCACCGGCATGTCGACGCGGGGGATCATGACGTCCGAGACCTTGAGCTCCCGGATGCGGATCACCTCCTGCAGAAGCTCGTGCTCGTTCGAGTCGATCACCCCCTCGCGTCCCGAGAGTTCGATGAGGGCATCGAGCTCCCCGGGATCGAGGTTCGTGGGGGCGTCGGAAGGCGCGGTCAGCCGGGAGAGTGGTGCGACGACGACCGATTCGAGGAAGATGCGCACCGGACCGAGCAGCTGGTGCAGTGCGAGCAGCGGGGTCGCGAGGATCATCGCCACCCGGACCCGGAGCGCCCCCCCCACGACCTTGGGGATCACCTC
>MDTG01179771.1_pt1 | contig 14829 bp, 17 predicted proteins | sample 811421 | NCBI WGS metagenome assembly MDTG01 (sample SAMN05326645, study PRJNA326480) | marine metagenome | isolation source: seawater | place: Pacific Ocean: South East | collected 2011
CATTTCTTTTTTTGAAAGAATCTTAGGAATTCCAATTCTTATGGCATTTATATATTGATGGCAAATATTTTCGATTTCTTGTGCGAGTTCAAAAGCATTCTCCAAATTTTTCCCAAAAGCAACCTGGCCGTGATTAGCAATCAAACAGGCGGATCGGTCCTTTAAAGCTTTAATTATATTATTTGATAATTTTTTTGTTCCAAAAGTTGCGTATTTACTACATTTAATATCCTCACCTCCTGCAACTGCAACCATATAGTGAAAAGCTGGAATATTTTTTTGGTGTGTAGATATAGCTGTTGCGCATGTTGAATGTGCATGTACAACAGCTTTAGCCTCTTTTTTATTCACATAAATATCTTGGTGAAATCTCCATTCTGAAGAAGGTTTTCCTTTTTTTTTATCAAATACACCTTTTAGTGAAACGAAGACAATATCTTTTATTTTAAGAGACGAATAATTCCTTCCAGATGGTGTGATATAAAATCCTTCAATCCCTTTTTCTCTTGCTCGAAGCGATATATTTCCAGATCTTAAAGCTGATAGATTAGTTATATTTAGTTTTCTTGAATATTTTATTATATCTGCTTTTAATTTGCTCATTTAAATAAACCCTTCAAGCTTTTTTCAGATGCTTCACAAGTTCCTTTTTCTGTAATTAACCCAGTAACGTACTTAGCTGGCGTTACATCAAAAGCTAAATTCATTGACGTACTTTTTTTCGGATAAATTCTTACTTTTGTAATTTCATTATGTTTATCTAGCCCTTCAATATGAGATAGTTCTTCGGAATTTCTCTCTTCGATAGGAATTAATTTGTGATCTTTGATATCCCAATCTATTGTGGAGCTAGGAAGCGCTACATAAAAAGGAATATTGTTGTCTTTAGCTGCAAGAGCTTTTAGATATGTACCAATTTTATTGCAAACATCCCCATTTGATAAAGTTCTATCTGTTCCTACAATACATAAATCAACCTGACCTCTTTGCATTAATATTCCTCCAGCATTATCTGTAATTACAGTATTTGGAATTCCTTCCTCATTTAACTCATAAGAAGTAAGGTTTGCTCCTTGGTTTCTTGGTCTAGTTTCATCAACCCACACATGTACTTTAATTCCTTTTTGATGCGCATGGTAAATTGGAGAAGTAGCTGTTCCCCAATCTATTGTTGCTAACCAGCCTGCATTACAATGAGTTAAAATATTTACTGTATCTTTTTTTTTATTAGAGATTTCTTCAATTATCTTTAAACCATTTAATCCAATTTTTTTGCAAAATCCAATATCTTCCTCTACAATGGCTCTTGCTTCTTCTATCGCTACCTTCAAAAAATCTTTCTCATTTGTTGCAGCTAATTTTTTTATCATTCTATCAACTGCCCATTTTAAATTAATAGCTGTTGGTCTGGATTTGATTAAATCTTCACTAGATTTTTTTAGATAAGATAAATCATTTTTTTCTATTATAGATAAAACTAATCCATATGCTGCGGTTGCTCCAATTAATGGTGCCCCTCTAACTTCCATAGTTTTAATGGCATTAATTGAGTCGCTGACTGTCTTTAAATTTTTAACGACAAATTGATGAGGAAGTTTGGTCTGATCTATAATTTTAACAATATTATCACTAAACCAAATAGTTCTATATTCTTTTCCTTCGATTCTCATTATCTTAAAATACTATTTAGAACCCGGCAGGTATACAAAATTTCTTTATTAGTGACGCCTAACCCTGATGGTAAATAAAATCCATTTTTTGATAAAAATTCTGAATTCGGAAATTTTAAATTCTTTTTAAAAAATTTTCGTTTGATAAATATTTTTTGTTTATGCATTGGATAAAAAAAATTTCTTGTTTGGATATTAGCTTTCAATAGTTTTTTTACAATTTTATCTCTTGTAAATTTTGTATTTTTTTTAATTACAACTCCAAAAACCCAATATATATTTTTAGCATAGTCACAAGACAAATCTTGTATTTGTATAAATTTGTTTTCTTTCAGTTGAGTATAATAGAGTTTGCCAATTTCTCTTTTCCTTTTTACCAAATAACTTATTTTTTTTAGCTGACTAATTCCCATTGCAGCCTGCAAACTAGACATTCTATAATTCCAACCAATATCTTCATGATTAAATCTATTTACTCCAGTGCCAAAACTTAAATTTCTTAGAGATGTTGATCTTTCATAAATATTTTTATCGTTCGTCAATATCATACCTCCTTCACCTGTGGTTATGTGTTTATTTGCATAAAAACTAAAAGTACTGATATCACCGAAACTACCACATATTCTATTATGATATTTTTGACCAATCATTTCAGCTGCATCCTCGACAATAAAAATTTTTCTCTTCTTGGCAATTGCTAACAAGCGTTTCATATCAACTGGAAATCCATAAATATGCGTAACAATAATAGCCTTAGTTTTTTTAGTAATCTTTTTAATTACTTGATCAGGAATCATATTCCAATTTTTTAAATCTACATCAACTAAGACTGGTTTCAAATTATTCTTAATAACACAAAGTGCTGTTGATATGATTGAAAATGTTGGAATAATAACTTCGCTATTTTTTTTTAGACTTAATGACTTAATTGCAATCTCTAAGGCAGCAGTACCATTGCTGACTGCAATACCGTATTTTCTTTTGTGGTGTGTTGCAAAGTTTTTTTCAAATTTTTTTACAAATGGTCCATCACCTGAAATCCAGTTTTCTTTTAAAGAACGAGAAACATTTTTTATGTCTTCTGGAAAAATTTTAGGTCTATTTACTGGAATAAATTTATTTTTTAATTTTAATATATTTTTCATCAATCTTACTAAATCTCTCTTTATCCATAGATAAACTAAATGGACCTTGCTTTATTTCAATAATTGAGCAATTTTTAATGATCTTAAATCCATGTGACCCTTCAAGAAGTATTAAAATTTTATTTTTACCTACTAATTTGCTAAAAAGATATTTTTTTTTAGAATAAAAATCTACTCTAATAGAACCATTTTTAATTAATAATATTTCTGTGGTTTTTTTTATCTTCCTAAGATAATTTTTATGAGTATGAGGTTTGATATATGTATTTGACTTGTGCCTAATAAAACCTAATTGCAAAGATAAATTGTTTGGAGTAACAAAATTCACACCAGGTTTAAAAAAAGACCTTTCATTAACGATCATTGCCAATAATCTTTTTTTATATTTTATTTTTCTAATCATTTCCTTCTAGTTTAAGATCGTTTTCCATCATTATTTCAATTATTTTATTTATATTTGTTTTGCTTTTAAACTTAAAAGTTTTTTTCGCTTTTGAAGTATTGGCGATTAAAGTAGAATTTTTACTTGGTCGTATTAATTTTCGGTTAATTTGAATATATTTTTTATAATTTAAACCAACATATTCAAATGATTTTTTAACAAAATATTCAACTGAATGAGCTTTTCCCGATCCTATAATAAAATAATCTGGCTTTTTTAATTGCATAATATTATAAGCAGCTTCAACATAATCCTCTGCGTATCCCCAATCAATACGTGCTTTTATATCACCTAAAAAAATTTTTTTTTGTTTTCCATAATAAATTCTAGCTACACTTTTTGTAATCTTTCTTGTTACATATTCTTCAGGTCTCGACTTCGACTCGTGATTATAAAAAATAGCGCAATAAACTTTTAAATTATGAACCTTTTTATACATTTCACATGCGTAAAAAGCAGAAACTTTTCCAAGAGCATAGATGCTTAAAGGACTAAATTTTTCATTTTCGTTCTGTTTGAAGCTTTTGCTTCCTCCAAAAACATTTGATGAAAGTGGTTGAAAAAATTTTGATTTTGGTGAATGATTTTTAATTATTTCTAGTATTTTAACTACGGCAGATCCAGTTACATCAAATGAATAACTTGGCACTTCAAAGCTCCATCTTACATGATCCTGGTCGGCAAAATTATAAATTTCGTGAGGTTTAATTTCTCTTATAATTTTTTCTAAAGATATAAGATCTAATAAATCTCCATGTAATACATTAAAATTTGGCTCCTTTAGAATATCTTTTAAATTTTTTAAATTTCCAGTTGCTGATTTTCTTACTAAACCAAAGACTTTAAATTTTTTTCTTACTAAAAACTTACTAATCAATGAACCATCTTGACCAGTAGCACCAAGTACTAATATTTTTTTATTTTTCATTTTTTTCCAATTATTTTCATTCTAGGAAATGGTAATATAAACTTTCCTCCTCCATTAAGCCATTTTTTTTCTCTTTTAACGAACTCTTTTATAAATCCCCATGGTGTAACAAAAAAGAAATCTGGCTTACGTTTCTTGGCCTCTGCCTCAGAGATTATTTTAATACCAGTACCGATAGTATATTTGCCCCATTTAAATGGAGATCTTTCAGCGGCAAAGGGAATCAGTTTGCTATTTAGACCATAGTATTGCAATACAGTATTTCCTTTCGTTGACGCGCCATAGAGAAACACTTTTTTCCCTTTTTTAATCTGTTTTTTTACAAAATTAAAAGTTGTTATTTTATTTTGTTTCACTCTTTTAATGAAGCCTTGCATCATTTTTTTTACATTCTCACTTGGAAGTTTAATGCTTCCAGCCTTATATTTTCTACAATAAAATCTATAGCTACCACCATTAATATCATTTTCTGAAATTTTAAATATTTCAAAGCCATTTCTCTCAAATAAATATTTTATTGATTTGAAAGAATAAAACTCAATATGTTCGTGACAAATATTACCTAAATCATTTTTTTCTATCATGGATTTTAAGCTCATAAGTTGTGCAACAAAAATACCGTCTTCATCTAAACTTTCAGCGGCGTCTCGTATAAATTTATTTGGATCTTCTAAATCATAAAACATTCCAATAGCAGTTATTAATTTTGGTTTTTGCAAATTATTTCTATTTAAAATTTTGTTTAATTCTTTTTTAGACCAAAAAGTATTCATTAAGTAGTTGCAATTTTTTTTAAGTTCATCTTTCAAATTTTTAGCTGGTTCACACCCGATAGTTTCAAAATTTTTACTTTTAAAATATTTTAGTAATGTTCCATCATTTGCTCCTATATCTAAAATAACATCTCTTTTTTTTAATTTTACTTTTTTTCGACAGTCATTAAATAACTCTTTCAAACCATTTCTCATTGTGGCAGTTACACCAGATTTGTACCAATAAAATCTTCTATACATAATTTCTTGTGGAGCTAAATGTGAAAGTTGGATAAGAGTGCAATTATTGCAAAAAAGTAGATTTAATTTTGACTTTGTTCCTTTATAAACTTTTTTTTTTGATACAAAATTACTTACGTATAAATTTCCAAGATTAAATAATGAAGTAAGCTTTTTATTGCCGCATAATAAGCACTTTTTAACTTTTTTTATTTTATGTGGCATCCCTATTGATAAGATATGACTATATTAATATTTAATAAATTAATTTAACTGCTATATTGTGGCAAAAAAATTACTTATATTGAATAATTAACAAAAAAAATGAAAAAAGTATATATTGAAACACCAATTGGGGACATAATTGATAAGTTGACCATCTTAGAAATTAAAAAGAAAAAAATTTCAAGCAAAAGTCAACTATTCCAAATAAATAAAGAGTATTCATCTCTCAAAAAAACTTTGCAGAAAAATGTAAAAATCGATGGAAAAGTAAAAAGTCTATGGAGAAATTTGTATAAGACAAATTTGGAAATATGGGAAATGGAAAACTTTAAACGTGAGGCTCAAAAATATTTGGAAAAAATTACTAAAGTTGCCATAAATGTTTATAAAAGTAATGATGAAAGAGCAAAAATTAAATTAAAGATTAATAAAATTACTGGTTCAAATATTATAGAAATTAAAAAATATTCCAAATATTAAAATTAATTTTTATATAGTAACTGAAAAAATTTTTCAAAGTGAGCTTGAAAGTAAAAGTCATAGGCTTTATCACCGTGTATTTGGCGAGCTGGGAAGTAAGGTGATGCTTCCAATAATCTTGGTGACTTAATTCCCTCTGCAATATCAATTCCTATAGTTGAATTCCCTATAAAAATTTTACTAGTCTTAATAATCGAGGCCATTTCTAAAAAATCTTTACAGTCATAAAACTCTAAATTATTTAAATCTTTTTTTAAATTATCATATTCATCTTTTAAACCTATGAATAAGGCTGGTTCATAATTTTCAAGAAACTTGTAGCTTATGAATGGATTCTGATACCTTAAAGATCTTAAAATTATTATTCTATTTTTGATTTTTTCATGTTCGTTTACCTCTAAAAATTGTTTGTTTAAATCGGCTTGTACTCCTGAAACATGGAATCCATACCTAGCGTTATCAAATAATAAATTTATGGGTAAGTCTCTGATTATATTAAAATCTATATCAATGTTTTGATTATTAAAAACTTCAGTATTATGAATATAATTTTGTGCTTTTAATAAAGGTTCCAACATTTTGTATATATTTTTATTTAAAAGATATTTACCTCCTGGATGATTATCATAATTAACTTCGATAGGGGTGTCTAATTTGATGAATAGATTGCATTTGTGTGTTTTAGAAATACTTTTCAAAATTGGCAATACATTAATAATATCTCCAATGTGCCCTGAGTGTAAAAAAGATAAATCCTTCTTATCTTCTAATATTTTTTGAATTGAATTAATATAAGTCTCGTATTTTGTTTTAAATAATCTTGTATCAGATTGAATTTTTTCATCTTGTTTAATTTGATAGTATTTATTTTTATTAAATAATTTGTATAAATATTTTTTCATTTTTTTAAAACACGTCCAGCTATATTTTGTAATTTTTTAATTGTTTTTTTCGTTCTTAATTTTGACTCAGTAATAACAGCTACGTCTAAACAATTATTAGCTGGATCATTTTCGGTTGAAAAGTTTTTAAAAGTTTTTGCTATTTCTTTTATCATATTTTGTGCGTTCGACGCATTATTTTGTAATGTTTTAATTACCATTGCTACATCAACTTCTCCATGTCCAGAGTGCCAACAATCATAGTCAGTAACCATTGCAACAGTGCAATACCGTATTTCCGCTTCACGAGCTAGTTTGGCTTCTGGCATATTAGTCATTCCAATTACATCAGCATTCCAAGATCTATATAAATTTGACTCTGCCAAAGTAGAAAATTGAGGACCTTCCATTACAACATAAGTCCCTCCTCTTTTGTGACTTATCTCTAATTTTTTTAGCGCATTTTCACAACAATTGGATAAACCTGGGCTAGTTGGTTTTGCCATCGATACGTGAGCAACAATTTCATCATCAAAAAAAGTTTTTATCCTTGAAAAAGTTCGATCAATAAATTGATCTATAATTACAAATTTTCCTGGGTTCAATTCTTCTTTTAAAGAGCCTACTGCTGACACTGAAATAATGTCCGTAACTCCCAATTGTTTTAAAGCATCAATATTTGCCCTAAAATTTATTTTTGTAGGATTAATTTTATGGCCTCTTCCGTGACGCGGAATAAAGTATATCTGTTCATTTCCTAGTGTTGCTGATAAGATTTTATCAGACGGTTCACCCCAAGGTGTTTTTATCTTTTTCCACTCTAGTTTTTGAAAACCTTCCATTTTATACAGTCCGCTACCGCCAATTATCCCGAGCTTTCTTTTTTTCATTATTTAATTATTAATGCTTTTTTGTTAGAACTTGAAGCTAAATATGGATTTGAAAAAACATATAAGATCTATTCAAGACTATCCAAAAAAAGGCATATTATTCCGTGATATCACGACTTTGATAAAAAATGCGGAGGCCTTTAAATTTACAAATGATAGAATTATAGAAATATCCAAAAAAATAGATTTTGATAAAGTTTCAGCAATAGAATCACGTGGGTTTATTTTTGCCTCAGCAGTTTCATACATTTTAAAAAAACCTTTTATTTTATTAAGGAAAAAGAATAAACTTCCTGCTGAAACACATTCGGTAGATTTTAAATTAGAATATGGGGACGCTACCATTGAGGTACACAAAGACTCAATAGCAAAAGGAGAAAAAGTATTAATAATAGATGATCTAATCGCAACAGGAGGAACAGCTGAAGCTGCTGCAAAATTAATTGAATTATCAGGAGGAACTGTAGCTGGCTTTATTTTTGTCATCAATTTATTCGATTTGTCAGGAAATGATCTTCTCAAAAAAAAAGGGTATAAAACTGAAAGTTTAATAGAATTTCCTGGTCATTAATTATTTTGAATAAAATTCAGAATGTAGGATTTTAAGGTTATTTTGCCAAAATGTTTGTAAATTTTATTAGACAAATTTTTATTAGCTAAAGCTGATGCATATCGTTCTCCAGCACGAGATGGTAAATATTTGATTTTTGTATTAAACATTTTGGCTACATCTTTTATTGAATAAGATTTTTTACTAGAGATACTGTAATGCCTGCATAAATTTTTTTTCCATGCTAAATAACAAATTTCAACTGTATCAAAAATATGTGTAAACCTTCTTGACTGGGTGCCTGGTTTCACTACAGGAAGAGCTTTGCCTCTTTTATAATGATCTTCAAAAATCCCGATAACCGTTGACATATTTCCAGTTGATATTTGGTTTGGACCATAGACGTTATAAAAATATATTACTTCGTATTTAAATTTAAACCACTTTTTCAAATTTTCAAGTAATTCTAAATTTTTTGCTTTTGAAAATGCATATGGTGATAAATTTCTATCGTTTCCTTTGTTGCCTAAAGAAGCAGAAGTTGCTGAATATATTAATTTAATCTTATTCTTTAAACAAAAATTAAAAACAGCATTAGAGCCAATGGAGTTAGATTTTATACATTTGTTCATATGCGAAAAGCTTTGATATATTCTAGCAAATTCTCCAAAATGAAATAATGTGCTAATATTTTTAGTTTTTTGTAAAATTTTAGAAATATTTTGTGTATCACCTTTTAAATATTTCACTCTCTTGCTTCTTACATGGTTTTTTTTTGTGCCAGATGAATAATCATCAATACTTATAAGATAATGTTTTGTTTTTTTTAATAAAAGTTTAATTAAATTTGTGCCTACAAATCCAGCCCCGCCAGTAATTATAATTTTTTTTGAACTCATTAAAAAATATTATTATATTTTAAATTATTATAAATCAATCTAATGTTGGTCTTTTCCAAGATTTTTTGCATAAAATTGAATTTAACAAACCACTCAATCTGCACAAATAAATATCTTTTTTTTTGCTGTTAAAAATTAAAAAATATAAAAGAGTTTTAATAAAAGAAGAAAGTAATTTTGGTGTTATTAAAATTAATGCTAAAATATATCCTTTGTATTTTTTTTGATAATAAAATGTTGACCACATCCAATGCCAGTTTCTATTTTTTTCAAGTTCATGGGATGATCGCGCATTAACTGATCCACCTCCATCGTGTAATACCTCAATTGAGGAGTCTTGATAAATTGTTCCTTTATTAATTTTTATTTTTTTACATAGATCTATTTCTTCTAAATATAAAAAATATTTATCATCAAAGAAAACATTATTAAATTTTATCATATTAAAAAAAATCGCATGCCCTTTTACATATTCTGTTTCTAAAATTTCTTGATTTAAATTTTTAACGTCAGAGCGTGAACCAGAGGGTCCTACAAGCCAAAAATTCGGAAATTTTTTTACAAAAATAAAAAAATTATTAAAAGTTTTGTTTGTAGCTTTCGTATCTGGGTTTAAAACTAATGCATATTTTGTATTAACATTCGATAAACCGATATTATTTGCAGCTGCATATCCTTTGTTATCTCCCGCTAAAATACATCTGACGTTAGAATATTTAAGCATGACCTCGTTCTTAAATTTTATATTATTTGAATTTTCTACAATTATAATTTTTATCGATTTTGGAAGGGAATCTATGCAGTCATAAATTTTATGCTCACTTTTTAAAGTAGTTATTACAACGCTGATATCATTTATATCCATAATGATAATAATATTTGATTTTATAAGATAATTCTTTTACTAATTTATGGCATAAAAGCATTAAATCTTTTAATTATTATATGAAAAAAATCATAGTTACTGGCGGATCAGGTTTTATTGGCAGTAATTTGGTAAATTTTTTAATAAAAAAAAACTATTTTGTCATAAATATAGATAAGCTTACTTACTCATCTAACACTCTTGCTCACCGAAACAAAAGTAAAAAAAACTATAAGTTTTTTAAATTAGATATAAATCAAAAAGATAAATTAATCAGAATCATAAATAAATATAAGCCTAAAGCTATTTTTAATTTAGCTGCAGAAACTCATGTTGATAGGTCCATAGATAGCCCCCAAAATTTTGTAAAAACAAATATTAACGGAACTTTCAATCTTCTAGAAGCTATTAGATTTTTAAAAAACAAAAAAAATAATTTAAAATTAATACATGTATCTACTGATGAAGTTTATGGAGATATAAAGAGAAATTTGAGATCTAATGAAAGTGACTCTTACGAGCCTAGTTCACCATATTCTGCATCTAAAGCTGGCGCTGATCATTTGGTCAAGTCCTATATTAGAACATTTAAAATTAATGCTGTTATTTCTAACTGTTGTAATAATTACGGTCCTTATCAATTTCCTGAAAAACTATTACCTAAAATGATATCTAATATATTCAATAACAAACCCCTACCTATTTACGCCAAGGGCAAAAACTCAAGAGAATGGATTCATGTTAATGACCATTGCGAAGCCTTATTCATGCTTTATTTAAAAGGTAAAACTGGCGAAAGTTATAATGTCGGTTCGGGAATTAATTTATCCAATATTGAACTTGTGAAAAAACTATTAAAAATAAGTAAATCTTTAGGAATTAAAATTGGCTCGAAAACTAAAATTGTTTTTGTGAAAGATAGACCAGGTCATGATTTTAGATATGCTTTAAGTAGTAAAAAAATTTTCAAAGAATTAAAATGGAAATCTAAAATTAGTTTCAACGAGGGTCTTAAAAACACTATGATATGGTATTTGAATAATAAAATCTTTATAAAATTAATTTCTAAAAAGTTATATCAAAAAAGATTAGGTTTAAAAATATGATAAAAAAAGGAATTATTTTAGCTGGTGGTCTTGGTACCCGAATGAGCCCTTTAACAAAGTCTGTAAATAAACAATTGCTGCCACTCTATGATAAACCTTTAATTTTTTATCCCCTGTCTGTTTTGATGTTAGCTGGTATCAAAAATATTTTAATAATTGTTAATAAAGGTCAGCTCGGTCAGTTTAGAAAAATTTTACCAGAAAAAAATAATTTAGGTGTAAATATATTTTATAAAGAACAATTGAAACCAGGCGGTCTTCCTGAGGCATTTATTATTGGAGAAAAATTTATCGGCAAAGATAATATCTCGTTAATTCTTGGTGATAATTTTTTTTACGGTCAAAGTCTCACTAAAATTTTAAAAAGAAATGTTTCGCTTAAAAATGGTGCAAAAATTTTTTTGCATCCAGTTAAAAACCCAAATTTATATGGTGTGGCTACATTAAATAAAAAAAATAAAGTTATTAAGATTGAAGAAAAACCGAAAAAAACATTATCTAATTTAGCGGTAACTGGCTTATATTTTTTTGATAATAAAGTAATTAAATATAGCAAAGGGTTAAGACCTTCTTCAAGAAATGAGTTAGAAATTGTCGATTTGCTTAACATGTATCGGAAAAATAAAAAATTAAATGCAGAATTAATTGGCAGAGGTGGAACGTGGTTGGATACTGGAAATATTAATGATTTCTATGATGCCTCTAATTTTATTTCCACAATTGAAAAAAGACAAGGTCTTAAAATTGCTTGCATAGAGGAAATTGCTTACAAGAACAAATGGATTAAAAAAGGAGAAATTCTCAATTCAATTAAATTTTACGGAAATTGTGAATATTCTAAATATTTAAAAACAATAATTTAAATGAAAAAAATTTTAGTTACTGGAGGTGATAGTAGATTTGGAAAAATACTTAAAAAGGTAAAATCAAACTATAGTTTTTTCTTTCGAAGTAAAAAACAATTGGATATTTTATCTTCAGCATCAATTAAGAGAAATATAGATAAATTTAAACCAAATTGTATCTTACATTTAGCAGGTCTTTCTAGACCAATGTCTATTCATGACAATGATATAATTAAAAGTATAAATTTGAATATAATTGGAACGTGTAATCTTGTAAAAGAATGCGCTAAATCAAATATAAAAATTATTTATTTATCGACTAGCTATGTTTACCCAGGTGTCACGGGTAATTACAAAGAACTAGATCCATTAAAACCTTGGAATAATTATGGTTGGTCTAAGTTAGGTGGTGAGAGTGCAGTTCAAATGTATAAGAACTCTCTAATATTAAGAATATGTATGACTGAAAAGCCTTTTATACATAAAAAAGCTTACGCTAATGTTAAATCAAATTTTATATATCAAGATGAAGTAGCTCAAATGGTTTTAAAAGTAATTAATAAAAAAGGCATCTTAAATATAGGTGGACAAAGCAGAACAATCTATAATTTTGCAAAAGAGCAAAATAAAAAAATTAAAAAGATTTATTCAAAAGGTGAATTTCCAAAAAGGACCGATATGAATTTAAACAAATTTAAAAGTTTAAAAGTATGAAAATATTTAAAACCAAAATAAAAGATTTGTTAATAGTAAGACAAAAAAATAATAAAGATAATAGAGGTAATCTTAGAGAAACATTCGACGATAAGAAATTGAAAAAAAAATTTGTTTTTGAATATTGTACTACATCAAAGAAAAATGTTCTTAGAGGATTTCACTTTCAATACCGAAATCAGCAATCTAAATTTGTTACAGTTTTAAAAGGAAAGATACTTGATGTTGTTATTGATCTTAGAAAAAATTCTAGAACTTTCGGTAAAACATTTAAAATAATCTTATCTCACAAAAACGCACTGAGTCTATTTATTCCTAAAGGTTTTGCCCACTCTTATTATAGTTTTGAAAAGGAGAATATTATTTATTATAAATTGGATAATTATTATTCTCCAAAATATGAGAGTGGAATAATTTATAATGATCAAAGTCTTAATATTAAATGGCCTAAAAAAAACATGTTGGTTTCCAAAAAAGATAAAAGTTTGATGACAATGAAAAAGTTTAGTAAAGCATTAAAAGGACTTTAGTTCTTATTGAAAGTCAGTGAGATCTTTAAAAATTATTGGCATGACTTTAAAGTTGGTATACTTTTGAAACCAGTAAGACATAAACCTTTCTGCGAGAAATCCATACATTCTTTTCTCTCCGTACCCTTTTAAATTAAAGCCAAACACTTTTTCACATTTTTCTAACCAGGGAAAAACGGACTCATAATAATTACCTAAGATTTTTTTCGATTTACATATGAACATATTATGAGGATTAAATGATACTGAATTTTCGACAAAAAATGTAAAATCATTTTTATCTTTTTTGTCTAACAAATTAATTGCTTTAAATAAATTTCCTTTTCCATGCATCATATCGAAATGAAACTTAATATTTCTTTTTTTTTTGTTTAAAAACAAACTTGGTTTTAAAATCATCTCAAATAAATTATGTTTTATAAATTTACTTAGTCGGAAGTGGTTGGTGTAAATAGGTACTCCAATTATACTTTCAAATTTTTCATAATTATTTGGAATTTCTTTTAAAATATTTGCTTTAAATTCTTCAAAATTATTTGTGTTTAGATCAAATTCGTTTAATGTCCAAAATTTTCGATACTGACAAAAACCTATCCATTCATCACTAAAGTTCCCAAGGGAATTTTTCCATAACCAATAATGAAAAGTATACTCTCCGTAAAACTCATTTTTCTTGGACATGTTGTTTCCTTCCTTATCTGTCATCCATTTGTTATTATAATTTTTGTTTCCTAATCCAACAGGTATATAATTAAGTTTTGTAATTTTATTTAAGTGACTTGGGTCCATTGACAAACAAAACATTTTTAGTTTTTTCATTTTAATAATTATAATCTCTTAAAAACTAAATCTTTATGAAAGAAAAGTTTAGAGTTTTCACTGTCATGAGAAAATGTGTTCTCGTTATATTTGTTTTGAAAAATCAGTGTATATCCATTTTTCTTAAATAATTTTTTCAATTTGTCTAAAGAAAAGAAAATATATGGATGGATACTTCCTGGGACGCAATTTTCAATAGAATAATAGTTTTCTTTTTTATCTTGAAAAAATGTACGAGTAATAATAAAAAAATTTGGTTTCTGCCTAGTTAGCTTTTCTACTATTTTCTCATAATCTCTAAGATACTGAATAGATGAAATAAAACATACAATATCTAATTTTTTTTTAACATCTGATAAATTGCTAATATATTTTACTTTTGATTTTAGATTAGAAGGTATTTTTTTTTTAATTATTTTAGAAAATTTACTCGTTTCTAGTACGTAACAATTGACGGATATATCTGTTGACTTTTTAATATAACTATAAATTGGATTATTTCCTCCTCCTATATCCAATATATTAATGTTTTTATTTTTTGATAGCGCTACGATTAGTGATGCCGGTAGAAATCTTTCAATAGATTCTACTTCATTGGGTCCAAAGAATTTTTTGGTAAATCTTGAATCATGATATTTATTATCTTTATCTAAATATAATTTATTTGTTTTGAGATAATTATCTATGCTTTCGTAATTTTTAAATTTTTTTGTGTAATCGAATTTTTTTTCTTTAAAAATTTTTTTAAGTTTTTTTAACATAATTTTTGGTAGCGAGGGGCGGATTCGAACCGCCGACCCCAGGCTTATGAGTCCTGTGCTCTAACCAACTGAGCTACCTCGCCATAA
>MDTG01340052.1_pt1 | contig 14829 bp, 7 predicted proteins | sample 811421 | NCBI WGS metagenome assembly MDTG01 (sample SAMN05326645, study PRJNA326480) | marine metagenome | isolation source: seawater | place: Pacific Ocean: South East | collected 2011
AAGAGGTCTTCATATCTTAGAGATGTGTCAATTTGCTAAGTACGATTGGCTAGCAGAAGCTAATCATGGCATGAGAAAGGATTTTGAAGACAAAGCTTTAATATTTCCTTTTTTCGATTCTGTTAGCTTAGGGCTGTCCACTCATGAAGATGAACTAAAGAATAGAATGTTTGATACACTAGAGGAGTGCGTCCTAGACATAGAAGAACTTAAGGATGAATTATCTATGATACAAATGAGTCAGACAGCTAGCGGTCGTGATAGGTGGGACACCCCAGAAGTTATTGTTGGAACTGGAAGAAAGAGCAAGATGAGAAAGGATAGATACTCCGCTTTAATTATGGCTAACATGGCTGCTAGGACTTTACAGAGAACCCCTACTCAGGCTGAGTATCAGTTTTACGGAGGCTTTGCTACTGGTGGCTATGAAACTAAAAAAACAACTGAAAATCTATATAATGGTCCAAGTTGGTTCGCTGATAATATGAAAGATGTGTATTAATTTGTAAGCAGTCTAATTACATTCCAATTGAGGTTAAAATGAACGATAACGAAAATATGATAACTTGGGGTGACGATAATTCTAGCAGACAAGATGCTATGGATCAGTTCTCAGACAACATCGACTCGTATGCTGGATTGTCTAAGTCTACTGGTAGTCATTACAGAAATTTTATAGACATTGAAACCAATCGCTCAGTTCGTCCTCAGTTTGGAGCTAACGATTATTATGCGTTTCGCCCCGGTGAGTCCGTTCCAAACCAGCAGCGTAGAATTATTAAGATGTGCATGGATGCTTACGATAAGGTTGGGATTATCAGGAATGTTATAGATTTGATGGGAGACTTTGGCAGCCAAGGCATACAGATCGTCCATAGAAACAAGAGCGTAGAAAAATTTTACCAGCAGTGGTTTAATTATATTAATGGTAAAGAAAGATCAGAAAGATTTTTGAATAATTTATATAAAACTGGTAATGTTATTGTATACAGAAGCTATGCTAATGTTACTCCACAATTACAAAACTACATGAAAGCATTATCTAATGATATCAAAGTAGAAGTTCCAAATATGGCTAAAAACATTGTGCCTTGGAGATATAACTTCTTCAACCCTTTAACTGTCAAAAGAAAAGATGGCGACCTATCATTATTTTTAGGCCAAAAGTATCATACAATTACAACAGACTCTTTTTTTGATAAATTCACTTCTAATGATATACCACACCATGTTTTAGATACTTTGCCTGTCGCTATAAAAAGAGATATTAAAAATGGAACTAAAGACATACCTCTAGACCCAGAAAGACTTGGCGTATTTTATTACAAAAAGGATGATTGGAGACAGTGGGCAAATCCCATGATTTATGCCATCCTAGATGATATCATCATGCTAGAAAAGATGCGACTTGCAGATTTGTCTGCTCTTGATGGGGCTATATCTAATATTAGACTATGGACTATCGGTAGCTTAGATCACAAGATTTTGCCTAATAAAGCTGCTATCAATAAACTACGTGACATCTTGGCTAGCAACGTTGGGGGAGGCACTATGGAGCTAGTCTGGGGTCCAGAGCTATCTTTCCAAGAATCTAGCAGTGAAGTATATAAATTTCTAGGATCTGAAAAGTATAACTCTGTCCTCAACAGTATATATGCTGGATTGGGCGTTCCACCCACATTAACTGGCATGGCTAATAATGGTGGAGGTTTTACCAACAATTTCATTTCCCTAAAAACTATGCTAGAACGTCTTCAGTACGGAAGAGATCTCCTACAAAAATTCTGGGAAAAAGAAATTGAGATAGTCCGAAAGGCTATGGGCTTTAGATATAAGGCTCATATTCAGTTTGATCAAATGACACTATCCGACGAGGCTGCTACTAAGAATCTCTTAATACAGCTAGCAGATAGAGATATTATAAGTCATGAAACACTTCTAGAAAGATTTAATGAAATACCTCAAATTGAAAATATTAGACTAAAACGAGAGCTAAGTAAGAGAGACACTACTGGGCCAGAAAAGGCAGGACCATTTCATCCTCCACCAAAGCCAGCAGATGGGGTAGATCCTAAAGATCGTGACAATACAACTCCAGATAAAATTACAGATATAGACGCTGATAATGGTAGACCTCTTTTTAAGAAAGACGATGGACCTAGAAAGAAAAGAACTTCCAAACCTAGAACAGATGTTAGTATATCTGATATGATCGTTTGGGCAGACTCTGCTTGGGAAGAATCTTCTGATATAGTCAGTGAAGCATTCATTAGCTCTCTTGGCAAGAAAAACCTCAGACAGCTGACAAAGGCGCAAATATCTGACCTTGAAGAGCTAAAAGTTGACGTTTTAACAAATCTTGATATCGGTACAAAAGTGACCGCTGAACAAGTATTTGACATATTGAAACATAACAAAAAAGCACCAGCTGAGTTCAAGGATATATTGAAAAATGAAAATGTCGATATTTCAAATATGGGCATAGATTTATACAGAAAACAAGTGATAGGTTTGTATGTAGAGTCAAAAGTCTCTTAAATCTATCTTTTTTGGTTTTTTGTGTATAATCCATTTGAGAGGCAATATATGAAAATATACCAACAAGAAATCATGGATGGCGTTTCTGACGCTGTGCTGTCTAGTAATAGTATAGCCTGTGTGTCAGAAGCTTCATTGATTGATAAGTCTTCTACAGACATAGACGATTTATTACATAAAATTAAGGCCGATGCTAACCCAGAGCAAATAGATTTACACTATTTAAAGTCTGTTTTGGTCTCCACTGGTTGGAACAAAAACGATGATGTTTTTACATCGCAAGCGACATGGGAAGCGCGTAACACGCCTGAAGATAAACAATTCAATTTTATGCACAATGAAAATGATATTATTGGGCATATTACAGGAAGTTATGTTGTTGATAAAGATGGCAATCAAATAGATAGTGAAGAAGCTCCTAGTGAGTTTGACATTATCACTGAAGCTGTTCTTTACAATAGCTGGACAGATCCAGAAAATAGACAAAGGATGGAACAGATTATTGCTGAGATCAAAGAAGGCAAATGGTTTGTTTCTATGGAATGTTTATTTGCTGGTTTTGATTATGCCTTAGTAGGTGATGATGGAAGTTCTAAAGTTTTGGCTAGAAGTGAAGACACTTCATTTTTGACTAAACACTTAAGAGCTTATGGTGGCGAAGGAACGTATCAAGGTTATAAGGTAGGAAGATCATTACGACAAATATCTTTTTCAGGCAAAGGGTTGGTTGCAAAACCCGCAAATCCAAGAAGCGTTATTCTTGATACTAGTAAGGCTTACTCTAACGATTCAGATAATTTAAAACCTTCTATAAAAGGAGAAGTTAATATGTCAGACGTAAATGTTTTGGAAAAGCAGATTGCAGATCTCAAGAGTGAGCTAGTATCTGCTAAGGAAGAAAATCTTAGTCTTCAAGCATCGCTCGATTCAGAGAAAGCTGTTATGAAGAAAAAGAAAGACGAAGAAGAAGCAGTTATGAAGAAAAAGGTAGAAAAGCAAGAAGCAGATCTTAAAGCTCTTGAAGAATCTATCGCTTCTAAAGATGCTACCATTACCGAACTTCAAGAAACTCTCGCTAAAAACGAAGAAGACATGAAGGAAAAAATGGAAGAACTTCGCAAGATGAAGAAGAAGGAAGCTGTCATGAAGAGAAAAGCTTCTCTAGTAGAAGCTGGTCTTGATGAAGATGAGGCTGAAGAGTCTGTAGCTTCTTATGATGAGTTTGATGATGCCGCTTTTGACGCAATTGTTGCAGCAATGACAACAATGAAAAAGAAGATGGCAAAGCATACTCCAGAGCATAAAGAAGATGAAGACAAAGAAAAGGCTGCTCCTAAAAAAGAAGTAAAAGCCGAAGAAGCCGAAGCAGAAGAAGTCACTGAAGAGCTTTTCGACGGTGTTGATTCTACTGAAGCTACTCTCGTTGACGCTTCTGATGATACTGACGAACTTGAAGCTACAAGAGCGAGTGTCGCTGAGTGGCTCGAAAACAATGTACTTCGCAAGTAAGTAAATAATATACTATAAGGAGAATTAAACATGGCTCTAAAATCAGATAGATATGAACTCCAGACTGATATCAGCTTTTTCTACAATGCTGGCACGGCTGATCGTGGTTGTGTTGTTGTTCATGATACAGCTGGTTCAGGTGCTGCTATGGATCAAGGTGTAAACCTTGTAAAGAAGCACACTTCTGGCACTCCAGTTGGCATTCTTTTAAATGATGTTGTCAACAAGGATTTGACAAGAACACATCTTAATCAGCACAAGGATGAGGTTCAAAAGGGTGGCAAGGTTACAGTCCTTCGTAAAGGCTATGTAATCACTAATGCTATCGAAGCTGCTGGTGGCGCTTTTGTTGCACCGACAGCTGGCGCAGACGCTTACAGTAGTACTGTTACTGCTGGAAACATTGCAGCTGGTAATACTTCTGGCGTTCTCATGGGAAAATTCCTTGGTGGCTTGGACTACGATGGATATGCCAAAGTAGAAATCAACCTACCCTAATAATATAACTTAAGGAGAAATTTAATATGCCTACTAATGAAAGACCTAGTGATGAATTCATTAGTCTCCTGAAGCAATCAGGGGACGGTGATGTAAACGTAGCACAAGCTGCCCAGCGAGAATTTGCCAAGGCTCTTGAGCTACCACTCCGCAAGGGTGTCCTTGTCGGAAACATTCTTGGCGATATCTTTGAAACAATCAATGTAGAAGCTGGTTCAACAACTGAGTTTCCACTTGATCTTATCAGCCCCGGCCTTGAAGGTGAGCATGTAGCTTACACGAATCCCGGTCATGGTAGAATTCCAGAACGTTCCGTTGAAGGCGACTATGTAATGATCCCAACTTACAGCATCGCATCTTCAATCGACTTCTTGCTTCGATATGCTAGAGAAGCTCGATGGGACGTTGTTGGTCGTGCCATGCAAGTTATGGAAGCTGGTTTTGTTAAGAAGATGAATGATGACGGATGGCACACGATCCTCGCTGCTGGCGTTGACCGTAACATCCTCGTTTTCGATGGTGACGCAACATCTGGACTTTTCAGCAAGAGACTTGTTTCTCTCATGCAGACAGTCATGCGTCGTAATTCTGGTGGTAACAGTGCATCAACTGGTCGTGGTCGTCTTACTGACCTCTACGTTTCACCAGAAGCTCTTGAGGATGTCCGAAACTGGGGTCTGGATCAGGTTGACGAAGTTACTCGTCGAGAGATCTACACTGCTCCAGAAGGTGGCGCTCCAATTACGCGAGTATTTGGTGTCAATCTTCACGACTTGGACGAGATTGGCGAGCAGCAAGAATATCAAACATTCTTCACTTCCGATCTTAGTGGCGCTGTTCATACTAGCGACGTTGAGCTTGTCATCGGGCTTGATCAGTCGTCTAACGACAGCTTCGTGATGCCTGTCAAGGAGCAGCTACAGGTCTTTGAAGATCCTACTCTACATCGTCAGCAGCGCGCTGGATACTATGGCTTTGCGGAGCTTGGTTTTGGCGTTCTTGACAACCGAAGAGTGCTTCTTGGCTCATTCTAAGCTAGTCTTAGAGAGCATAAAAACTAGCCACCCTCATTTTGCTTGGGGGTGGCTTTTTTTGTGTATAATACAATAGAATTCTATGTCAGGACTCTTGTTTTTAAGGAGACAGAATATGGCCTCTCTTTCAGATTATTTAGAATCTGGTATATTGACCCACGTATTTGCGTCAGGTACTTTTGCAAAACCTTCTAATCTTTCAGTCGCCTTGTGTAGCGGTGTCCCTAGAGATAACGATACAGGAGCAACTATACCAGAGCTACCCAGTGGTGTCGATAAAGGAAACGTAGCGACTTCTACTGGATATGCTAGAGTTAGCTTAGGCGCTCCAAATGTGTCGCCTCCTACTTGGAACGATGTTGGACACGACGTTTCCACAACTTACGCTGTGTTTCACCCAGCTGTAGAGGTACACGAAAGTGGTTATTATTATCCATTATATCTAAACAGCGGTGTCGCACAAAGCAATACAAGCACAACGGTATCTCTTAGAACTTTTTCAGAATTTCCCGGTGTTGAGTTTTTCTCGGCTGATAGCGCATATCAGTCTGGTCAAAATACTGATCCCGGTTTTACACTATATCAAGGAAATGGATTTATAAGAAATAGAAATAGCATTGTATTTTCTACAGCTTTAACCGATTGGGGTTCTGTCTCTGGAGTAGCGATTGTTGACGCTTCTGGCTATGGGGCGGGAAACCTTTTAATGTACTCTCAACTCACTAACCCAAGAATTGTGTATACTGGTGACAATATTAAGTTTGACGTTAACTCGCTGGAAATTAGCTTCAGATGATTTTATCTAGAGAAACTTTAGTAAATAATATAACTTCAGAACTAGCAGATAATTCAACAGGTGAGATATCGCCTGCTGATATTAGACATAATATGCTAGACCTGATTGATTCTGTACACATCCTATTGTCAGGGCAATCTATACATACTAATAATTTTGCAACGCCAGAATTGTTATCAACTAAGGTTGGCGCATTAGCTCTTGATAAATACAATCTTAATGGATATTCAACGAGCGGTAATACTGCTGTTGGTTACGCTGCTTTAGAAAACAATTATACAGCGGGCAGAAACAGTGCTGTGGGAGCCTTTGCTTTAAATTGTAATGTTCATGGTAGTGGAAATTCTGCTTTAGGATATCATTCTCTAGCTGGTAATACTACTGGTTTTGGAAATGTTGGCGTGGGTCCGTATGCTCTGAACTATAATAAGCTTGGTAATTTTAATATAGCGATTGGTCATGGAGCTGGATATTATGCTGATAGAACCACATCTTATAAATTATTTATAGCTGCTCATGGTGTTGATGATACATTTATCTGTGACAATAGACCGGGATCAGGCTTAGTGCCTTTAATGTATGGCGATCTAAGTGGTATTAAATTAGGCATAGGCACTAGAGGTTTGCATGGTGACGGTGTTCTTCAAACATCTGGAAATATCACAGCTGCTTCTACAAATTTATTTGATTTAGGCACTAATAATTATTATTGGAAAAAAACACATTCAAAAGAGTTATCATTATCTAGCACACTAGGCATTAAAGAAAACACTTCTGGTATTTTAACTAGTGGAAACTTGATCCCATCTGCTACAAACACATACAATCTTGGTGCTAGCGGTTTACAATGGGACACTGCTCACATTCGTAGTTTATTTGCTGGATACATATCAGCTCTTGAATTTAATCATTACAAAAGCTCAAGAATATTTTTAGCTTCTAGTGGAAGTTTTAATGGAATTGATGGTGGTGGTGTTAGTGGTTTATATGATTTTTTCTCTTTAAACCCCGAGTCCGGTCAGGCTTTTCCTTATTTGCCTCCTTCTGCTGTTTTGAATGCTGGACTCACAATAAAGACAACAAGCGGTGATTACAATTGGGTTTTTGATACTAGCCCAGAAATATGTGGCGACACATACACTAGATGGAAAAGTAATATTGGTATCGAGCTAGAAGATGATCAGTATATTAAAGCTCTTGGCATGGTTGCTAATAATTCTTGCAATGGATTTTTTGCAAATAGCGGTCAGCTGTTTGGTGCTACTAAAAGCGTTTATGATAATAGAGGAACTGTTGCTGGCTTGGGACAAGTTAATTTTATTTCCGATAATGGAGATCATATAACAGATTACACTACGAGTATGATAGCTGCAAAGAGTGGTGTAAACGTAGCTCAGAGGTTTATACTTAGAGGTAACAATAAGGTTCAAACAGGCGGTCAAGATAATCTTACTGGTTTTTCTCTAACAGCGTTCGATGCGTCTGGAATAACTAGCACGGCTAATCTTGATAGATTTGTTATAAGCTCTTTCGATAATTCACCTAATCCAACTAATCATGTAATGGTAATGAAAAATACTGTTACGTCTAGCGGTGTTTTTGGAATTAATAATTTTGGAACTGATGGTGGACTAATTGTTCCAAATACTATTTTAAATGTTAGAAGTAAAGAAAGCGCAACAGCTAGGATTACAGCTGAAAATGATGGCGATGATATTTATAGTTCTTTACAGTTATTAACCAATACAAATTGTGAAAGCGATGGTGGTGAACTTAGATTTAAAAATTCAAGTAAGTCATTAAATATAAATGTATATAAAGATTCTGGCGTTTTTGAATTTATGTGTATGTCTGGAATACCTTCACACGCTACAAATGCTAGCGGTCAAATTGGATTGATGACTAGTGGTAATACTAACGAAATGCTCACCCTTGGGTGTAGTGGTCATCCTAATGCTGCCTTCTCTATATACAGAAGCAAGCAACAGCCTACATCCACTGGGGAATTCTATAGCAGCATCTATGTATCTGGTATTACTGATGCTGGTATAAATTTAGATGCTAACGATCAATTCTCAGTAGATAATAGATCAGACACTTTGATGTTTATTGATCACAGTGGTAACAAATTTGATTTAGTTGAAAATATTTGCGACTATACTACAGGTTCTACTTACTACGATACAAGAAAAAATATAGCAATTGGTCAACATGCAATACAAAAAAGATGCAACCTTACAACTGATGCTGAAAACTCTAATACTGCTTCTGGAAATACTGCGATAGGACATAGCGCCTTGAAGCATTTGTCTTCTGGACATTGTAATACTGTAGTCGGTCATCACGCTGGATCTTTACTAAACTCTGGTCAGTTTAACATTGGCATAGGTTACAGGGCTTTTTCTGCTTCTCAACTAGATGATGGCAATGGATCAGTAATTAATAGTGGTACTTCTTACAATATAGTTATTGGCAATGAAGTTGGAGATGTTTCTACTGATTATAATTTCATTGTAGGCGCTAAGAGCGGAACCTTGTTGATGAGTGGGGTTCTCGGTCCTACTAATGATAACAAACATCTATACATGCCTGAAGGTAAACTAACACTACAAGACCAAAATCTTGAACTAAAACTAAACGCTGCGTCTATAGAAGTTATAGATACTTCTGGAACATTACCTACAGACTCTTTAAACTTTAGGTTTAGTGGTAGCGGAACCCATGCTGGTGACGCTATGGTTATTAATCATGCTGCTAGTCCTATGAGTGTTACCACAAATTACCAAGTTGCTTCCTCGGGTAGACCTTTTGCTGAAGTTAAGGGTGACTTAAGAGTAATGGCAGCTCTTAGGTTCAGCGATGGAACTAGCATGACAACTTCACCTGACGCTGATATAGCTGCTATTAGTGGTGCTGTTGCTGGAATTAATGATTTATTTGCCGAAGGATTTGCTACGCAGGATATAGATCATGCAGGGTCTTATGATAATCCTACTGTTGGAACTATGACTAACGGTGGATCTACGTATACTCTTTTTAATAGAGATAAACATTCTAAAATTACAACTGGCGATTATGTTATAGCCTTGAAAATGGGAGATGAATACAGACCTATCTGGATTAGTAATCATGAGTCTGTCTGTACATGCTGTGGAAAATAAGGAACTAAAACATGGGAATTCCAAGACACACTTGCCCTTCACCGTCAAACCCATATTTGACGTATACTGCTGCAACCACAACCACAGCGACTCCCGCATCATTTATTGACCCCAGCGGATTTATTATGTATCCGTCTGGAGAACTGTGTAAAGGCGACGATGTTAATATTGCATCAGGTTGTAGTTATTATATTGACACACCTTTAGATCTTGCTCAAGGCGAGAATTGTTCTTTGATTTCTATCATTCCAGATAATCAAGGATGTACTAAAGGAGCTATTATATCTCATAGGTGCTGCGAATCTAACAGCACTGTAAATTTGTTAATTTCTGAAGCTGTCGGTTTATGTTTTGATCACAGTGTTACACCACTTCTTAAGAGCGGTTCTGTGACAGCGAATAGACTGTCTAATTGCTCTTACAACCCCTTACCATGACTAGGTTAGTTTCATGCCAATTTCTTCTGGATCTGAAATTCAAGGACTAGTAGCATGGTTTGATGCTGCTGATAGTAGCACTGTAAAATTAGATTCTAACGAAGCTGTTTCTGGATGGCTTGATAAAACAGGCTCAAGGCGTGATTTGCTTATACACACTGAGCCTAGCGGTGGAGGCACTCACCCTAGTTATACAGCTACTAGAGGCACTTATGGAACTGGTAAAGTTATTAAAAGACTACCAGTTGTTGGTGTCTCTGGATACTCTTTCTATGCCAAAGATCCTTTATTTGAAAAAGACCAAAACTGGAGTGTGGTTGGTGTATTTTCTCCTACTATAGATTATTATAACCCATCTCCTATTGGTCAGAATGATTTTAATAATGATACTTATAGATTGGAATCTATTCCTGCTCACTTCGCTGGCGGTTTCATAAACCCTAAACTAAGTCCTCATGGATCACCCTCTGCAACCCAGTACTATAAATATCAAGATCCTAGACCTGAAGTTGGCACAATATATTATAATTATAAAGGTCGTGCGCATCCTTCGTTTCAACAATCAGATGTATATCTTTATGCTGGCGATGTTGCTACGATTGTATGTAGCGGTCACATTAACCTTAATGTGTCTGGAGTGTTAAATCAAACTGGCTCTTCTAAATCAGAATTAGGTCATTTTGAGTCTGTTCCATCTATACGTTTAAGCCCAGATGGTTTTACAGATGGCACACCTATGGAATATTCTGGGTTAGCTGTTTTTTCAGGCCAACTTTTGGCTAGAGTTGGTGATGAAATTTTCCCATTAAATTCTGGATTAAATACTATATCTCCATATTCTAATAATGGTTATATTAAATATTTTGTAGCAGACCCTGTTCCTTTTCAGGATACTCGCGCGTACACTGGGTCAAATTCTCGTGGTCCCGTCAATAGTCGTAATGATGCTGACAGAAAAATAAGAATTTATGAAGGCTTAAATTATCCAGACTCCACATCGACTCAAAACGTGTTAGGAACCTCTGGAAATTTCCAAGCTACTATTCATAAGGTTGACAGAGGTGGATCTTTATCTGATAACTTTGGAGGTATAATTTCAACTTCTGGTGCTGGAGGAAATGGCTCTTTTGAGTTTGGGGGTTCTGGTTCTCATTACGGTATTTATTATTATCCAACAACACCAGCTGATACGTTCACTAGGAAAGCTACTGTTTTTCCATTTTCACAACAACGCGCAGTAATACTAGCAATGATATGTAGTGAGAATGAATTTAAAGTATATATGAATGGGGACATATATTTAAAAATAGATAATTGTAGTGATGGTACAAATACTGGATTTAGAGATATTAGATCAGCGTTTCAAAGTGGACTATATGTTGGAGCTTCTTATAATGCGCACCACATTGTTAAATCAGAACATGCTGAGTGGTTATTTTATGATCATGATTTGTCACCTCCTGATAGAATACAGTTAGAAAATCATTTATCTGATAAATGGAATATTTCATTCTTTAGAGATCCAATACAATTAGAAGTGATGGGTAGTGGATACCTTAGACAAAACCAAGAAGTCTTTGTTCCTGTTGCTGACTTATATCAATCTGATGATGGCTGTGGTATATTTAAACATGTCATAACTGGTGATACAAAACAATTATTTGAAATAAAAGATAATAGACTATTTCTTACAAGAGTTCCACCTATTGGTACTCATACTATTAGTGTTTATTTGAGTGGTGTCGGCTCTGGTCTTGCTACTAAGTCTACATCTTATTCATTAACAGCTCAACAATACGACCGGAGTGGATGTCTTCAATCTTTTGCACCTCCTGTGATTAGAGATGAAAATTGCACAGAACCTACTGTTTCTTGTTTCAGATATGATGAAGATGCAGAAGAATGTGAAGAGATTATTATTGATCCATGCACTGTTCCTAATTTTCCTGATTTGAAAAGCAATGTTTGTGGATATTTTAATTTAGCTGCCAGCTGCGAAGAAGCTTCTGGAGCATTTATAAATGTAAGTGGTGTCTATGGTGACGTTTATGGATATAGCCCTGAGATTGAGTATTGGATAAAAGTTAATGATGATATATTTGCTAGACATGAACACCTTATTAACCCAGAGGGGTGGAGTCAAGATATTGCCATAAACGCATCTGGAGATGTTCTTGCCATGTCTTCTCTTCTCTCAACTGGTGGAGGGAGTAGCTTGGTTTCAAGTAACAGACTATTTCTTAGAGACACTAGAACGGATGATGGTCAAGGTGGCTCAGGAGTTATTAGGGTATACAGAAAGCAAGGCACTGCTTGGAGTCGTTTTGGCCCAGACATTAGTGGTAATCCTACTCAGCACGGTCAGTTGTTTGGAAGTGGACTAGCTATGAATGATAATGGTCATCGACTAGTTGCTACTTCTCTCTCTGGAGTTACTGCTTTTGGATATAATACACAGACAGACCAGTGGGATCAATTAGGTAACACAATTATTGACTCTGGATATAATAATAGTCATGGATATGTTAGACCTAGTGTTGACATGAATGCTTCTGGACATAGAATTGTAGTTGGTCAGCCATATTATAATATTGACACTGAAGAAAACTGGGAACACATTGATGAAAACTCAAACGCTAGAAATGGCAGATGGGTAGGCAAAGCTTGTGTTTATCAGTATGACATTTCCAATAATAGCTGGGGCAAGATAGGTTCCAATATCTTTGGTAGCAATAAGGATTTAGGAACTAGCGTTAGTGGTAATATGCAGTTTGGATATGAAGTTACTATCAATGCTAGCGGTGACAGGATTGGTGTTTCTGCTTTAAATGATGGTCGAAGTAATACTGGAACACTTCTTACAACTGTGCCTCCCACCACTACCACTACTACAACAACGACTACGCTCGCTCCAACCGATCCACCCATTTTGCCCTTGCAATCCTCCAGTAGCTGCGATAATCTTCTTTGTATCGCTTTTGTGGATGAAAATTCTTCTAGCCCTGCTTCTGAATGGAATGCTCAGTTTGACTTGATGAAGACTGCTTTCCCCAATAGAATATTAATGGTCATGGATGTGACTCCCCTAACTGGCTCTATAGATTGGGACACTAACAGTTATTATGCAAATCAAGTTGCGCTTGGTAACAATCAAAGACTTTTCTCATTATTTAAAGAGCTAGGCCAAAGACTAGAAAGAGACAGAACGGCTGACAATATAAACGAAGTAACATCAGTTTGGAGTTATATAAACACTATTATAAATAGTAAAACTCAAGATATTCAAAATTTGTTTGCTCAGGTAACTGAAGCTGCTATATTTATTGACGACACAATGGCTACTCCCGTAGAGCAAAGCTATAATACTATTCGTCATTATGTAGAAAATCTCCTGACAGACTTATCTGATAATAACATTACAGCAGTTACAAGCATACATAATTCTGAAGAAAATTTTGTTTGCCCATTTACAACTAACGACTGCTGTGTAGCTGTAGTCGATGATGCCTCTAGATTTAATGCTTTCAATAGTTTAATGTCATCTTGCGCGAGCAGCAATGCTTATCCTTTGGGTACTCCCGCTGCTTGCACAACAACGACAACTACTACGACAACTGTAGATCCTAGTACTATTACTGGTAAAATTGGGTTAACCATAGCAGATGCTAAAATAAGTTATGATATAACTAACACGTTGGATTGGGTAGCTCTTGGTAATAAATCTATCCCCAACCCAAACACTGACAATATACATTATGGTAGATTAGTATTAGAGTATAGTTTTAACAATGGCTTGAGCTGGAACGAGCTTACTCAACATGTCCCTGATTGGCTTCTTATGGACCCAAATTTTCCTAGTGATAATATCATAAACAGCCTTGTCGATACTGATGATTTATTCACTGCTATTTACGATAGTGACAGAAACTTTACTTCTAACTGGTCCGATATACTCACTGGAGAAATTTATGACATAACTTTGCCAGCTGAATCTTCATGGAAAACGTTTAGAACATTGCCACATTATGGACCTGCTCCTCCACCTAACAATCAACTTTTAGGTCAGTTTTTACTCAGTGGCAGATTTATTTCTATGGATTGGTATGCTGTATCGTCTATAACTTCCAGATTTCAATTTTTACATCATGCTGTACTTAGACTTAAGCTTCAAATTTTTGAATTTAATTCAGAAGGGTTTTCTCGCGTGGGTTTTATGAATCCAAAAGAGATAGATTATCCATACAAAGGTGATTTCAGTGAAAATGTTAGCCATGATGATCGAAGGGTGAGGGTGTTTACACTTGACTCAACTAACAATCCTCAAAGCGATTATTATAGCGATGTTTTTGTGTTGAATAAAAATCAGTTGATGACCATAAATAATAATTTTAATCTTAACAGAGATAGTGTTGCGGGAAGAGTTTTACAAGCCCCATCTATTGATCGTCAGCTTCGGTTAGATTTTAGAAATTCAGTTACAAACTCTAATACTAATGAGTTTAAGATATTAAGATCCTTCTTTCATTCGATAATTTTCTTCTTTGAAAATGACGATCTCACTTCACGTTTTGAGCAAGGCTTTGCAGCATTAGAAGAGGATGTTGATGTAAAAAATGTTCGTATTGTGTTTCATAGACACGAACAGCCGGGGACATACGCTCAACCAAGAAGCGGTAGCCCTATAGCTTTTATCGTCGAATCAGAAGAAGTTGTTGTAGAAAAATTTATATATAAACATTACGCTGGAGATCCTGACAATGGTACATATAAAGTATATTTTGCTATGAAGCTTTCGGAGTTTTATAAAGCTATTGACGCGGATTTAGAAATTAGTGACAGCCCGATAAGGCAACACA
>MDTG01424624.1_pt1 | contig 14829 bp, 13 predicted proteins | sample 811421 | NCBI WGS metagenome assembly MDTG01 (sample SAMN05326645, study PRJNA326480) | marine metagenome | isolation source: seawater | place: Pacific Ocean: South East | collected 2011
ATAAATCTGCCCTGGCAAAATGAAATATTTTGTTAATATTTCCATTCTCTAATAATTTTTTCAAATTTGGAGCATTATAATTTTCTCTATTCAATTTAACAATATGGGCATCATTATTTCCTGAAGAAATTTGGACTAAACAAAGCTTATCTCTTTCCACATTCAAACCCATGAATTCACAATCCACAGATATATTGTCACCCAATGCTAATTGATCTGGCAAATCTTCATTGTGTAATTTAATATCTAAATTCATCTGATAGAATATATATATGAAACAAAAAGAAATTCTACTTTTCGGTGCAACTGGCCAAATCGGAAGAAATTTAATAAGAAAGCTAACTCAAAATAACTATAAAATTAAAGCTGTAACGAGGAATACACATAGAGCGGGCTATATTCTTAAGACACAGGCAAATCCAGGATATTTAGAATTAGTTGAAATAACAAACTTTAATGAAAAAAAAATAGAAAACCTAATGAGAGAATGCTCAATATGTATAAATTTGATTGGAATTTTATATGAAAAAAAAGGGGGCCATTTTAAATTAATTCATACTGATTTACCTGATTTACTCTCACAAAAAGCCAATAAATTGAATATAGAAAAGTTTATTCATTTATCAGCACTCGGAATTGAAAAAGCAATAGATAGTAAATATGCTCAGAGCAAACTAGATGGTGAAAAAAAAATTAGACAAAATTTTGTAAATTCTATAATTCTTAAACCTTCAGTTGTTTATTCTGTTGACGATAAATTCACAACAAGGTTTATGACTTTATTAAGTAGATTGCCCTTTATGCCTATTTATTATAACGGCGAAACTAAGTTCGCTCCCATCCATGTTACTGATTTGGTAGAAATTATATTTAAAATGATTCAAGGTAAAAATAATGACTTAATTTTAGAGTGTATTGGACCTGAAATATTTACCTTTAAGGAAATAATTGAAAAATTATTAAATTCTATACAAAAAAAAAGGATACTTTTGCCTCTTCCATACTCGTTAGCGTCCTTTTCTGCTAAAATTTTACAATTATTGCCAAACCCTTTATTGACTGAGGACCAGCTTAAATTACTAAAATATGATAATATAAAATCTGAATTGTATAAAACAAACTTTGATTTAGGATTTGAAACTGTTAAACAATTTGATGATGAGATTAACAAGTATAGTTATAATTGGAGATCTGGTGGACAATTTGCTAACGAGGAAAAATTAAACAAGTAATATGCTTTATTATTTAGTTATAGGAATTTGTATAGCTTTACTTTTTGCGGTTATATATTTCTCGATAAAACCAATTAGCATGGGTATAGAAGCTAGAAGAAATTTAAATAATGAAATTTCAAAAAGTGATGATGAAAATGCTGACAATACGAAAGAAAATCAAATTTCAGAAGAAAATAAAATATCAGAAGAAATCATCAGATTAAATAAACTTAAGGAAGATGGTATTTTGACTGAAGAAGAATTTGAAAAAGCAAAAGAAAAATTACTAAGTTAGGCTGATTTAATTTTTTTTTCTATGAATTTAGGCATTTCATCTTCCTTATCAATAACATCCTCTTTTTTTCCTTTAGGCTGAAAAACAACCATTAAATGTAATGGACAATACGAAAATTTTTCAACATTTTTTCTCCCACAGAAACTTGCGTCCTTCTCATTTGGATTTCCCTCCATGTACTTACATGTATCTTCAGTTAATTCTTCTAAGGTTATATTTTTTGCTGGTTCAAAATTTTTATCTAATAGAAGAGACTTAAATCTTCCTCTTTTGCCTTTAAGTTGAATTTCATTATTATGATGTTTTATATTGTTCTTATTCGTTTGATTTGAGGATCTTGCCTTAATATTAGATGACAAATTAAGCCTATGAGCTTTTCCAATAACAGCATTTCTTGAAACACCACCTATAATCTCAGCAATTTGACTTGCGGTTTGACCCTTTCCCCACATTTCCCTCAATTTATCGACTTTTTCTTGTGTCCAACTCATAAAATACTATATTTAGTGTTAATTTAATATTATACAACACTATCTAGACCATTATTATTTTATTTATTCAATAGTTTTTTTTAATTTTTCAACAAATATTAAATATAAGAGTGATAACTATAAGTTGAATAATTAAAAATTAATTTTATTAAAAATTTTATGAATGCGTTAGCAAATAACTATAATAGGAGAAAAATTGCCTTTAAAAAAGGCAAAGGATGCTTTTTGTATTCTACAGATGGCACCAAATACTTAGATTTTTTAAGTGGAATAGCTGTGAATACTTTAGGTCATTCTAATCCTTATTTAAACAGAGCTTTATTAAAACAATCAAAAAAATTATGGCATATATCTAATTCTTTTTTAATTCCCGAAGGAGAAAAATTAGCAAAAAAATTAGTTAAAAATACCTTTGCAGATAATGTTATCTTTGTAAATTCAGGTGCTGAGGCAAATGAAGCAGCAATAAAAATTGCTAGAAGATATTTTTTTCACAAAGGCCAACCACACAAAAATAGAGTTTTGTGCATAAAGAATTCATTTCATGGCAGAACATTAGCAAACATTTTTGCGAGTGGTTCAAAAAAAATGACAGAAGGCTTTGGACCCAAAGTTTCGGGCTTTGATCATTTTGAATTTGGAAATATAAAATCTTTGAAAAGTAAAATAAGTAATAAAACAGCAGCAATTTTTTTTGAAACTGCATTGGGAGAATCGGGTATTAAAGTAAATACAAATAAATTTTTAAAACAAGTAAAATTGATTTGTAAAAAAAAAAAAATTTTACTTATTTTAGATGAAGTTCAATGTGGTATTGGAAGATCTGGTAAATTTTTTGCATACGAATATGCGAATATTAAACCAGATATTGTTCCTATTGCAAAAGGAATCGGAGGCGGTTTCCCAATAGGAGCTGTTTTAATGAAGAAAGAAGTTTCAGAGTGTATGGGTCCAGGAACTCACGGAAGCACTTTTGGAGGCAACCCGTTGGCTATGTCGGTTGGAAATGCGGTAATGGATCAAATATTAAAGAAAAATTTCTTAAAAAATGTAAGAATATTATCAAAATACTTTTTTAGAGAATTAAATTTAATAAAAAAAAATCATCCAAATATAATAGCTGAAGTGAGAGGTATAGGTTATTTAATTGGTTTAAAACTAAAAGTCGATCAATCAAAATTTATAGAAAATTTAACAAAAAACAATTTGCTAACAATAAGAGCGAGTGAAAATGTAGTCAGAATATTACCTCCATTAAATGTAAAAAAATCTGAAATAGATTTAGCTTTAAAAATTATAAAAAAAGTTTGTTTAATTTATGAATAATGAAAAATTTTATTAACATAAAAGATATATCTTCAGCAGACTTAAAAAGAATTTTAAGAGATGCAAAATTAAGAAAAAAAAGAAGATTAAATTTTGAAAATTTAGTATCCGATAAGGACCAACCTCTAAATGGAAAGCTCTTACTTCAGATGTTTGAAAAACCAAGCTCTAGAACTAGATTAAGTTTTTATATTGCAATTAAACAATTAGGAGGCGATACTTTAACATTGAAATCTAGCGAAATTCATTTAGGAAAAGGAGGGGAAAGTTTAGCTGATACTGCCAAGATTCTATCAACTTTTGGTGATGGTTTTATATTTAGAACTGATAGCGATAAAAAGATAAATGAGTTTTCAAAATACTTAAAAATACCATTAATAAATGGTTTAAGTCCCTCGTCTCATCCTACCCAAGTACTTTCAGACATATTTACAGTCCAAGAATTAAAAAAAAAACCTGTAAGTAAATTAAATATATCATGGATAGGAGATTCAAATAATGTTTTAAATAGTCTTATTGCTGCATCTGTAAAATTTTCATTTTCCTTAAATATTGGTTGTCCTAAAAAATATAAACCCAAAAAACATATACTAAATTGGGTTTATAAAAATAATGGAAATATAAAGATTTATCATAAAGCTGAAGATGCAGTTAAAAATATGGATGTAATTTTTTCTGATAAAGTAATTTCATTAAATGATAAAGTGAATATAAAAAATAAAGTTAAAGATTTTAAAAAATTTACTATTAATAAAAAATTACTTAAATTTGCAAAAAAAGATGCAATATTTTTGCATTGTTTACCAAGAGGAGATGAAGTTTCAGACGAAGTATTTTTAAGTAAGCAATCTAAAGTTTGGCAGCAAGCTTTAAATAGAGTCCATGTTCAAAAAAGTATTTTATTATATTGTTTTGGCAAATTAAGGTAAAGGCAAAGGATTATCAGAGTTTTTGTTAAGATATAATATTACAGAAGCCCTATCTTTTTCCTTTCTTAAACCAGCAAAAGCCATCTTTGTGCCTTTGATATAGCTCTGTGGTTTTTTTAAATATCCATTCATTTCTTCAAATGTCCAATCCTTATCGTAACTGGCCATTGCTTTAGAATATTTATAATCTTCTTTTGATGCAACTTTTCTTCCAAGTATTCCATAAAGTGCTGGACCTATTTTATTTGCACCACCTTTATTTACTAAATGACATGCTGCACATTTTTTAAATACTTTTTCTCCATGATTAATATCTCCCATTGCTAATAATGCCTCGATGTCAATTTTTTCAGCTACTTTCTCTTTTTTTGAATTTAGTATTGAAGTGTCCTCGGGTATATCAACTTTATATGCAGACTTTTCAGGTTTATTTACTTTAAATGCCATATCAGAAATCTTTCCAATACCAATTACAATTAGTGCAATTAAAAGTATTGCTGCTATAATTTTATTTACTTCAAAAGAATCCATGATTTTTAAATAATATGGTCGTATAACATGATAGACAAGTTTAATATAAAATTTAATTTATTAATTTGCGTCTCAAAGACGCATAAAACAACATTTTATGGGTAAATCTGTAATAATAATTCCTTCAAGATTAGCCGCAACAAGGCTACCAAATAAACCTTTAATTAAAATAAATAACAAAACGTTAATCATGCATGTTTATGAAAAAGCTACTAGATCCAATTTGGGTGATGTTTACGTTGCAACCTGCGATGAGGAGATTGCAGAAGAGGTAGATAAAAATGGCGGTAAATTTATCATGACAAATAATCAACACAAAAGTGGAACTGATAGAGTTTATGAAGCCTGTAAAAAATTAAATTTACAAAATATTGACTACGTAATAAATCTGCAAGGAGACGAGCCAATGATTAACCCTGAAGATATTAGAAATCTCAATATGATATCTAAACTAAATGATTTTGATTTTTCAACATTGGCTTTTAATATTAAAAATAAAAGTGATTACTTGAATAAAAATATAGTTAAAGTAATCACTAATAATAAAATTAGTTTTCTAATGGCTTCTACTGCTAAAAATTTTTCAAGAAAAATTTCTGATAATAATGAGAATATTTATCATCATTATGGTGTTTACATGTATAAATTTTCAATTTTAGAAAAGTTTATTAAATTAAAACAATCAAATAACGAGATAAATGAGAGTTTAGAACAACTTAGAGCACTTGATAACAAAATGAATATATATGTATTATTGGCAAAACATTTCTCTGCCGGAATTGACACAAGGCAAGACATAGATAATTATACAAAAAATACAAATTAGGAAATTTAATGAAAATTGTTTATCAAGGAATATCTGGAAGTTATAGTGAAAGCTGTGCAAGAAAAATGTATCCTAATGCTGAGACTATACCTTGTAAGACTTTTGATGAATGTTTTGAAAAAGCAAGTTTAGACAATGAAATAAGAGCAATAATACCTGAGTCTAACAAAACTACTGGCAACATAGGTGTAGAGTATTTAATTTTTAAGTATCGTTTGAACATATACGAAGAATTTTTTTTTCCAATTAATCACAATTTGATTGGTATAAAAAACTCAAAATTAGAAGACATCAAAAATGTTTATTCTCATGCACAAGCATTAAGCCAAGCTTCTAAGTTTTTAAAAGAAAATAAACTAAATGGTAATGTTAGAGCTGACACAGCGGGATCAGCAAAATATATATCAAAACAAGGGGATAAAAGTAAAGCTGCTATCGCATCTAAACTAAGTGCCAATATATATAATTTAGAAATAATAAGTGAAAATATTCAAGATGATAAAGATAATTTCACAAGATTTTTAATTATGGGTAAGGAAATAGTTCAACCGGAAAATAATAAAGATAAATTTATTACTTCTTTTTTGTTTAAATTGAAAAGTAAACCGGCTGCTTTGTATTCTGCGTTATCTGGATTTGCAATTAACGGAGTGAATATGACAAAACTTCAAAGTTTTCCAGAAAAGAATTCTTTTTCATCATTTTTTTTTCTTTGTGATATTGAAGGTCATTTAGATGAAAAAAAAATAAAAAACTCACTTGAAGAATTAGCTTTTCATTGCCAGGATATGCACGTTCTAGGTGTCTATAAAGCTCATGATTTTAGGGAAAAAAAAAATTAAGTTTATTGTAGAATAGAAAAATTTATTGTTATAATAGTTTTGGAGGCCTTCCAGGTGGAATTGCCATGAACTCCCCCAGACTTGAAAAAGAGCAAGGGTAGTGAGTTTTTTCCAGGTTGGTTGGTCTCCTATTATGACAAATAATTCAAAAGTTTTAGCTTTAAAATATAGACCTCAATCATTTAACGATTTAGTTGGACATGAAGAAATATCTGATGCTATTTTTAATTCTATAAAAATAGGTAAACCAGCAAATGCTTTTTTATTTACAGGCATAAGAGGTATTGGAAAAACAACTTTTGCACGGATTGTTGCTAAGGCCTTAAATTGTAGTAAAGGAGTAGAAAATTTATGTGAGCAAAGTTTTTGTTCAAATTGTGAGTCTATCATTAACTATAATCATATAGATGTACTCGAAATAGATGCAGCTAGCAAAACTGGAGTTGATGATGTAAGAGAACTAATAGAATTTTCAAGATATAGTCCATCAATATCGAAATATAAAATTTTTATCATTGATGAGGTTCATATGTTGAGTAAGCAAGCCTTTAATGCTTTGCTAAAAACTTTAGAGGAACCACCACCCTATTTAAAGTTTATTTTTGCTACTACTGAAATAAAAAAAATTCCAATAACTGTTGTATCTAGATGTCAACGATATGACTTATCAAGAATAAGCTCAGAAAAGTTATACAATTATTTAGAAGAAATATGTGTTAAAGAAAAAAAAAATGTCCAAGAAAAAGCTTTAAAATTAATAGTAAAAATTTCAGAAGGATCAGTTAGAGATGCACTATCTCTACTTGATAGAGCTCTAATCTCTAATATTAACACTGAGCTTACTTTAAAAAATGTACAAGAAATATTTGGCTATGTTAATAAATTCTCTTATATAGAGCTTTTAGAATTTATTCTTGAGGCAGATGAAAAATCAGTATTAGATCATTATAAAAAAATTTATAATTCTGGAGTTGACCCATTAAATTTTTTAAATGAATTTTTAGAGGTTTTGTATTATTTAAAAAATATATCTAATATTGTAATTGATGGAACTAATTTTTCTTTAAATGACAGTGAACATTCAAAAATTTTAAAATTATCAAAAAAGATAGAAAATAGTGTCACATTATTATTTTGGGAATTTACTTTGAAAACCATTAAAGAACTAAATATCGTTAGTAATCAAAATCTATTAGTTGAAATGTTTTTAATACAACTTATTTTTTTGAGCAAAAAAAAAATAGTATCACCACATAATGTAAATTATAAAATTAAAGATATTGAAAATTCAGAAAATGTTAATTTACACAAAAATGACGCCATCAATCAGATTAAAAATATTAAACAAGAAGATGAAATTAATGATAAGAAAGTTTTAAAAAAATTAGATAAAATAGAAAATTTGGATGATATCATTAATATTTGTATTCATAAAAAAGAAATAAAACTTAAATATGAATTGGAAAATAATGTCAACCTAGTGTCATTTTCTGAAAATAGGATAGAAATTTCTTTTAATCAAAAAATACACAAAAATTTTGTTAAAGAATTATCTGAAAAATTATTTGAGTGGACAAATAAAAGATGGATAATTTTCTTTTCCAATGAAAAAGGAAATAAAACAAAAAAAGAAGAGGAAAAATTATCAAAGGAAAATAATATAAAAGTTTTTGAAAACTCAGATGATTTTAATATTCTGAAAAAAATAATTCCAGATTTGGAAATAATAGATATTAAAAAAAAATAAAACTATGACTGACTTTAATAAAATATTAGAAAAGGCAAAAGAAATTGAAAAAAAAATGAAAGAAAGCCAAGAGAATCTGGGGAAAATTGAAGTAGAAGGTTTCTCAGGTGGTGATGCTATTAAAGTCATATTAAATGGAAATGGTGAAATGGCTAAAATATTAATTAATGATAATATATTAAAAGAGAATAAAGAAATAATTCAGGATTTAATAATAGCAGCTCACAATGATGCTAAAAATAAATTAAAAGTCAAAACCTCAGAAGAGATTTCTAAGGCTACCGGAGGACTAGGTATGCCTGGTTTTAAATGGCCGTTATAAAAAATGCAAAATCTTCCTGAGTTAGAAAATTTGATTAAATTGATCTCAAAATTACCAGGTCTTGGTCCTAAATCAGCAAAAAGAATAATATTAAAACTTATAAATAATCAAGATGAGATTATGGTTCCTCTTTCTAATCAACTTTTCGAAATTAAAAAAAATATAGAGAGATGCTTAAAGTGTGGAACATATAAGTCAAATAAATCAGAGTGTATGAATTGTAAATGTTTATTAAAATCCCATAATAAAATTTGTGTTGTTGAAAATATTGCAGACCAATGGGCAATAGAAAGCTCAAATATTTATCAAGGATATTTTCATATACTAGGAGGAACACTTCCAGATGTTAATTCTAAGACCAAAATAGATTTATTAGTTAATTCTCTTATTGATAAAGTAAAAAATAATAACATTGATGAAGTAATAATAGCCACGAGTGCAACTATTGAAGGTCAAACTACTGCATTCTATATCAAAGATTCTCTTAAAGAATTTAATATTTCAATCACTAAACTTGCTCAAGGTGTCCCTATTGGCGGTGAAATAGAAACTTTAGACGATGGAACATTGATTTCTGCGTTTAAGAATAGAAAAGAATTAAATAATATTTAACTTAACTTTTTTTTATTAGTCTATTTAAATGTAATAAAGGTTCAGTATAACCAGATGGTTGAGATTTTCCATGAAATATCAATTCACATGCAGCTTTAAATGATATAGATTTATCAAAGCTTGGGTGCATGTTTTGATATTCAGGATCACCTTTATTTTGATCATCAACTATTTTTGCCATCTTTTTTAATATTTCTAAAACTTGTCTATTTGAACAAATTCCATGATGTAGCCAATTAGCTATATGCTGTGAAGATATTCTTAGAGTTGCTCTATCCTCCATTAATCCAATGTTATTTATATCTGGAACTTTTGAGCACCCTATACCCTGGTCTACCCATCTAACAACATAACCTAATATAGTTTGAGCAGAATTACATAATTCATTGTTAATTTCATCACTGCTCCAATTAGGTCTATTAGCTATTGGAATAGTTAATAAATCATCAATATAATCTGAATTATTTTTTCGTAAATTTGAGTGTTTATCAAAAATATTAATACTATGGTAGTGCATTGCATGTAATGATGCTGCAGTTGGTGATGGCACCCAAGCACAATTAGCTCCTGCTTCAAGATGAGAAATTTTTTGTTCTATCATGTCCTGCATCTTATCAGGCATAGCCCACATACCCTTTCCAATTTGAGCAACGCCTGAAAATCCACAATTTAATCCAACTTGGACATTATTATCTTCATATGCTGATATCCATTTTGATTTTTTCATATCACCTTTTTTTATCATTGGTCCTGCCTCCATAGATGTATGCATCTCGTCTCCGGTTCTATCTAGGAAACCTGTGTTTATAAAAAAAACTCTACTTTTTAGTGTTCTTATGCATTCCTTCAAATTGACAGATGTTCTTCTCTCTTCATCCATTATTCCACACTTGATAGTATTTTTCTTAAGCTTTAGTACTTCTTCTACTTTAGAGAATATTTCGTCGGTAAAAGCTGTTTCTTCAGGTCCATGCATTTTAGGTTTAACAATATAAATAGACCCAGTTCTTGAATTTCCCTTCTTTATTAGGTCGTGCATAGCAGCTGCACTAGTAATAAAAGCATCCATCAAGCCCTCAGGAATTTCAGAACCATCATCTAATATTATTGATGAATTTGTCATTAAATGTCCTACATTCCTTATTAACAACAAGCTTCTTCCGTGCAGTTTTTCTTTTTTATTTTCTTTAGAAATATAACTTCTGTCTGGATTAAGTTTTCTTTCCAGCGTTTTTCCATCTTTCTCAAATATTGATTTAAGATTTCCTTTCATCAAACCAAGCCAATTTCTGTAACATAATACTTTATCTTCAGCATCTACAGCAGCTACACTATCTTCGTTGTCACAAATAGTTGAAATGGCCGACTCAATAATTATATCGCTAATTCCAGCTGCGTCCTGCACAGCGCTGAAAGCTTTTGGGTTTATAATTATTTCAATTTTTAAGTTATTATTTTCTAAAATAATTGTAGTTGGGTTTGTATTGTCTCCTCGATATCCAATAAACTTACTTTTATCAACTAATTCATACAGAATATCGTCTTTTTTAATTTTTAGATTATTATCATCTATTTTGAAACCAGTTATGTTTTTCCAATCAATATCTTTAATTGGAAAATGATTATTTAAAAAATTTCTAGCATACTTAATTACTTCTTGTCCTCTCAGGGGATCGTACTTTTGACTTCCAGTCTCTTCAGACTCTATTATATCTGTTCCATACAAACTGTCATATAAACTTACCCATCTTGCATTGGCTGCATTCAAAGTATATCTGGAATTCATTATAGGAACTACAAGTTGAGGACCGGCTATTTTAGAAATTTCTTCATCTAAATTTTTTGTTTCTATGATGAAGTCCTCCCCCTCTTCTTTTAAATATCCTATATCTCTTAAAAATTTCTTATATTTTTTATAATCAATTTCATCACTCCTATTTTTTTTTAGCCATAAGTCTATTTCTGACTGAAGTGTTTCACGAATTTCTAATAATTGTCTATTCTTTGGGGCAAGTTCATATATGCTTTTTTCAAATCCATCCCAAAATTCTTTATCAGAAATGTTAAGTCCAGGCAGAAGCTCTTTTTCTACAAAATCTGCTAAATTTTTTGATACAGATAAACTATTAATTTTAACAAATGAGTTATTCATAATTCTATTGTTTTTTGAGGAGTTATATATGACAACTAATTAATTATGTCATTATTTAAATTACACAAATAATATTTTTATATTTCTATTAGTTAAAAATCTATAAATTTGATCATTTTATCGCCTAAATGTATTATATAATTATTTTATGAAAAATTATTTAAATTTTGAGACTGATATAAAAAATTTAGAGATAGAATTAGATAAACTTAAAGATCCATATAACCAAGATGGATTATCTGAGGTAAATACTGATAGGATAAATAATTTACAAAACGACATTGACCAAAAATTAAAAGAAATTTACTCGAATTTAAATGAATGGCAAACTACTTTAGTCGCAAGACATGAAGATAGACCAAAATCAAAATTTTTTATCGATAATCTATTTGATGATTTTATTTCTCTTTCTGGAGATAGATTTTATGGGGAAGACAAATCAGTTATAGCAGGATTTGGTAAATTTAATTCAAAATCTGTTTTGGTCATTGGCCAAGAAAAAGGTGAAAATTTAGAAACAAGAATTGAGCGAAATTTTGGAATGATGAGACCAGAGGGTTATAGAAAGACTATTAGATTGATGAATTTAGCTAATAAATTTAAAATACCAATAATAAATTTTGTCGATACTCCAGGTGCATATCCAGGTGTAGGTGCAGAGGAAAGGGGTCAAGCAGAGGCTATCGCTAAATCTATAGAATGTTCTATGCAACTGACTGTACCTACGATATCGATAATAATAGGTGAGGGTGGTTCAGGAGGAGCAATTGCATTAGCTTCTTCAAGTAAAGTTTTAATGTTAGAGAATGCAATATATTCAGTTATCTCACCAGAGGGATGTGCAACCATTCTTTGGAGAGATCCAACTAAAACTCTAGAGGCAGCAAAGGCCATGAAGTTATCAGCTAAAGATCTTTTAAATCTTGAAATTATAGACGAAGTAGTGCCTGAGCCTTTAGGGGGAGCCCATAGAGATAAAGATATAATTTTGGATAATGTAAGACATTCAATAGAAAGAAATTTAAATAAATTTCTAACTTTAACTGAAGATGAAATCCTTACGCAAAGAAAAAATAAGTTTCTAGATATTGGGCGAAATAAAGGATTTAGCACCAGTTTATCAAATCAAAATAAACTAATCTCAAACAAAAATTTTTTTGAAAAATTAAAAATAAATAAATATGCTAAAAAAAAAGCTATAATATTTATTGGTGGAGTAGTTATTATTTTGTTTTTATTATTATTAAATCTTTAAATTATACTGCACCATGACAATGTTTATATTTTTTACCAGAATTGCATGGACATGGTTCATTTCTTCCTACTTTAGTTTTAGTAATTTGTTGTAAATTTTTATCGGTCATATCATTAGACTCTTTCCCATCTTCTTTTTGTATTATTTTTAAATTTAACAACATTGTTACAAGATCGTTTTTTAATTTGTTTAATAAATTTTCAAATAAGATAAATGATTCTTTTTTATATTCTATAAGTGGGTCTCTTTGCCCATAAGATCTTAGGCCTATAACCTGTCTTAATTGTTCAAGATACTGTATGTGTGACTTCCAATTTTGATCAATTACTTGTAGCAAAATTCTTTTTTCAATTTCCTTACTTTGTTCTTTGCCCAGTAAATTAACTCTATCCTCCCTATTTTTATTAAATTTGTTAACAATCATATTTGACATAATTTTCTCATCTGAATTCAGTATCTTATTAAATTCATCAATATCTAATGATTTTCCTAAAATTTGTTTTAACAAATTTTGATATTCTTTAGAGTTTGGAGATTTATTATTAATAATTTTCTGCTTTTTTAAATTATCTATAACTTCATGGAGAAAAATATCTGCATAATTTGAATCATCGTTATCATTAATTACATTCTTTCGTTGTTCGAAAATTACTTGTCTTTGATCATTTAAAACATTATCAAATTTTATAAGAGTTTTTCTAATATCGAAATTTCTTGCTTCTACTTTTTGTTGTGCTCTTTCGATAGCTTTATTAATCCAGGGATGATCTATGCTTTCACCATCTTTTAATCCCAATTTTTCTAACATATTATTCATTGTTTCAGATCCAAATAAACGCATTAGGTCATCCTCTAAGCTAACAAAAAACATTGAACTTCCTTCATCTCCCTGTCTTCCAGAACGACCTCTCGCTTGATTATCAACTCTTCTACTTTCCATTCTTTCAGTCCCTATTACAAACAGTCCTCCAACCCTTTTTACTTGATCTTTTTCAGATTGGTCATTACCTCCAAGTTTAATATCCACGCCTCTACCCGATATACTTGTAGTTATGATTATGGATTTTGTCTTACCTGCATTAGCTATAATTTCTGCTTCTTTTTCATGATTTTTTGCATTTAAAACAATATGTGTAATTTTTTCTTTGTTTAAGATTTCAGAGTAATGCTCTGATTTATTTATGCTTGATGTAAAAACTAATATTGGTTGATTATTATCGTGACACTCTTTTATTTTTTTAATTATTGCTTTATCTTTTTCAATACTTGATCGAAAAATTTGATCATTAAAATCTGTTCTTATCATATCCTTATTGGTTGGTATTTGAAGAACTGGCAAATTATATATTTCAAAAAATTCAGCAGCTTCTGTTTGAGCTGTACCAGTACAACCAGCGATTTTTTTATATAATTTAAAAAAATTTTGATAAGTTATTGAAGCAAGTGTTTGGTTTTCAGCTTTCACCTCAATCTTTTCTTTTGCCTCTAGGCTTTGATGCAATCCATCTCCAAATCTTCTTCCAGGCAATTGCCTACCAGTTTGCTCATCAATAATTATAATTTCGTTATCTTTAACTATATAATCTTTACCATTCTCAAATAAATAGTTTGCTCTTAAAGCTTGGTTAACATGATGAACTAGATGCAAATTTTCAGGATCGTAAAAATTATTATTTTTTAATATTCCTGCATTCGAAAATATTTTTTCTACGTTATCTATTCCGTCGTTTGTTAAAAGTATATTTCTGTCTTTTTCATCCAAATCAAAATCTGATTTCTTCAAATTTTTTATTAATTTGTCTACAGCAATATATTGTAAAGTTTTATCTTCAGCTGCACCAGAAATAACCAGAGGTGTTCTTGCTTCATCGATTAAGCAAGAGTCAATTTCATCGACTATTGCAAAATTATGTTCTCTTAAAACCATTTCAGATTTTGAAAATTTCATATTATCCCGCAAATAGTCAAAGCCAAGTTCACTATTTGTTGCATAGGTTATATCTTTATTATAATTTTCTTTTCTTTCCTCGTCTGATTGACTTGAATTAATATATCCACAACTCAGACCAGCAAAATTATAAATTTTACCCATATTTATGCTGTCCCTTTTAGCCAAATAGTCATTCACAGTAACTATATGAACACCTTTTTTCTCTAAAGCATTTAAATATGCAGCTAGCACAATAGTTAAGGTCTTACCTTCACCTGTTTTCATCTCAGCAATTTTATTCTCATGAAGCGCAATACCACCAATTAGTTGAACATCAAAATGTCTTTCATTATTAAT
>MDTG01430762.1_pt1 | contig 14829 bp, 1 predicted proteins | sample 811421 | NCBI WGS metagenome assembly MDTG01 (sample SAMN05326645, study PRJNA326480) | marine metagenome | isolation source: seawater | place: Pacific Ocean: South East | collected 2011
CTCGGTGAAGGTCTTAAGCCGAATGAAACGATCAATTTTGATTGGGTTCAGCAAATGCCTACCAATTTGGAGGGCGATTTCTACCTTACTGTAACAATTTTGGATATAGACGTTCCAATTGTCAGGCAATTCTTGGTCGTCGAAAATGATCAAGATAGCAATTATACAGAGGTTGAGTATCAAACCAACAGGCAAACCTTTCCGCTCGATAACACTCCATCGATTACCCTGACGACCGAAGCCCAAAGCAGCACCCGGCAACTGGTGTCCGATGAAAACGCCTCGGAATTGCTTAATCAGGTTCATGATCTTGAAATGACCATCGACAAGTTGCAGCGAGCCATTGTGGAAGATCCTAGTTTGGTTGGCTTGCTTAACAGTGAAATTTCTACCCTAAGAACTCAGATTGTTGATCTCAAATCCCAGTTTGCCCTCAGTCTCAATTCCACCCCGAGCGAGAGACCACATGCTAATCTGGATGGCTCCAAAGTAGTCTACGAAATGGACCTAAACGGAATTCGCCAAATTTATTATGTCGATCTTCTTTCAGTCGATGGTCCGGAATTGGTTACCAGAAACTTTGACTTCTCTGAGAATCCTTCTCATGGAAACGGACACAGCTTACGGCCTAGAATCAGCTCGGACGGTAGCACGGTGGTCTTTCATTCCCGGGCATCCAACTTGGTAACCGGAGACTTCAACGATCAGGAAGATGTTTTTCTGTATCGGACCGATTCCAAGTTACTGATGCGGGCTCACAATCTGTACGGGAGTAACGAACCGAACAAAGGAAGTTATTATCCCGATGTGAATGGAGATGGAACCAAAGTGGTCTTTGAGTCCGAAGCAACCAACATGCAAACAAGTGGCGTAGTCACCTCTGGCATGCAAATTTTTCTCTGGGATCTTAGCTATGGGGGTCGTGGTAATCTCCGGGCTCTTACCCAGGGCAACGCAAGAAGCGAAAGCGCATCGATTGATGATTTTGGAAACGGCGTGGTTTTTTCATCTTACGCCACAGACCTGATTGCCAATGATCAAAACGAAGTCAGTGATATCTTTTACATAGGCCTGGCAAGCGGTTCGGATACCAATGATAGTGGTCCGTACTTGGTTAACCTGCCCAATGCAAATGTTGATCCAACTGGAGTAAGCCAAGCCCAAGGAGGCAATTCCGAGCAACCGGAAATTAGCGGAGATGGTTCAACCGTCGTCTATCGCTCGAAAGCGATTAACCTCGTAAATTTGAAAGGAATTTCCGTAGTGGAGGTGGTAAGCGGAGGGGCCGGATACTTTGGAAACCCAACCGTTTTGGTTACCGACTCCGGATCGACTGGAACGGGTGCGGTTTTAAGCGTAGAGAATGCTTTTGATGTGTATGGTCAGCTTGCCCAAGAGGGAGTTTCAATTCTTAATCATGGACAGAATTACAGCGACCCAACGGTCACTCTTATACCCGACCCAACGCAACCAAGTCCAACCCAAGATGCCAACCTTAAGGCTCACCTGACACATCCTGATGGGGAACTCTACACCATTAAGCTGGATGATGTAACCGGAACTAATCTCTCCCCTGAATATTCAATCCGAATTACTGAAACGGACGGGGTGGGGGCAAATCGAACAACCATGAATCCATCGATCAGCTATGATGGAAAGACCATTGTTTATTCCACGAAATCTTCCAACCTTTTGGATAAGCAGGTTACACGAGCTGACGGTCAAGCCTATTTCAATACTCCGGTCAAGCAGGCCCAAGCCCGAGCCATTTTAGTTGGGGGAATTGGAGAAATTGAGGTCGTACAACCAGGTTCCGGATACCAGAACGGATTTTTGAAAATCGAGGATCACTCCGGGAGCGGTTCGGGTGCCATTGCCAGCTATGAAGTAGATTCTTTTGGGAGAATTTCTTCCATTACTATGATATCACAGGGCACTGATTATCTTTTAGAATCCACCGTGGTGGAAGTAGACAATCCACGTGGCGGTTCCGGTTTTATGGCGGGAGCGCTGAGGTTCCCCGAATCTTGGGGAATCGGACAAGCCCGAGTGGGAGGTGGAAAGATTCATAAGATTGAGATGCTTGAGCATGGAGCGGGCTACTCGGAAGAAAGTCTTTCCAGCATCGACTCTGGCAGTTTTTTCTCCATCGAAGGTGACGGTATTGACATAAACGCGGATGGATTTGCGGATGCCAAGTTAAATCCATCGCGCGTCAAATATGATAGTTCGGACGGCGGAATTTACTTGGAACAGAAATTCAACTTGGAGATTATTTCGAAGACCAATCTTCCGACGACTGTTTTAACCATTGAGGATGCCAACAAATCCATAAGCGTGAATTTTGCTAATCAGGCGTCACAACCGTTCACAATCGGAATCCTTGGTAATGACCTAACAGAAATTAGGGACGACCTTATCGAAATAATCCAGACACAATGGTCCAAACCGACACATCTCTCGGCTGGACCCCAAATAGACAATAATGCATCGGGTGGGATTGGTTTCACATTCTCAGCACTATCCGGTAAACTCATCACGAGCAATCCCAGTTCCGTAAGAATCCAATCGCAGACCAATTTACTTTTTAGCGGTGCGGGTTTCACGAGAGCGACTCCTATTGTCTCACCCCAACCCGTCATCCACGGTTTTTCCGAGTTGCTTTCTGGAACCACCATCACTTCCAATCCAAATGGTAGAAACAGTTATGCAGCCAATCAAGATTTGAGCACCGATGATATTTACCTTTTCGATTCTGATAAGAATACTAACGAAAGAGTCAGCAGGAGTCATTATGGCTTTCCAGTAAATTACCTTTCGTCTGATTTAAGCACCATGCCGAGTAATCGCTTTCCGTCGATAAGTGGGGACGCACGGCATGTGTTTTTCAGTTCGGATGCTTCTGGAAAAGCGGGATTGGCCTTCAAAATCTCCAATCAAGTTTCTGTGGATGTCAATGTTGTGCGAGACATTTACCATTATGATCGAAAACTAAATGTCGTACCTAGTCAGAGCAAGATCACACCAACCATTGTTTTCCCTCATAAAAGCTCAGCGTATATAATAGCCGAAACCAATGCATCGGATCCGGATCAAGGACTAAGTGGCTTTCAAGTAATCTATGGTGGTGACAGCTACAGATACCCACCGACCCTGGAATTTGAAGGAGGAGGAGGAGAAGGTGCGACAGCTGTGGCGGTTTTGAAAGACGGTGTCATTAGGAAGATAGATGTCTCAAAACCTGGTTATGGATATGACCCAAGTAAAATAAGAATTAAGGTTTTGGATGATGGCCTGGAACACAATGGCTCGACGGGGTTTGGCTTAGCCGTTTTTCAACCTATTTTTAATCAGAGCAATGGTATCGAATCTATTCAAGTCTTGGACGGCGGTAGTGGATATTTTCCATCTTCTTCCACCTTGACGGTTCTTGTGGATTACAATGGCAGTAGCACAGGATATGGCTTCGAGGCGGGCCCGATTTACACCTCAGACGGAGTGGTTGATTCGGTCATGTTGCTCAATAAGGGGAACGGTTATGTTTCCGCACCAACCGTTAAAGTGAGTGGAGGAGGCCATGATTATGTAGAGGGCACCCCAGTTCATCTGCGTATGATAGCATCAGAATATGCTGGAATAAGAGACATCCGTCTGATTGCAAATGGTGTTACTTTGCTTAATCGGCCTACGGGAGTAGGCAACAGCCCGGGAGGTGGTGGGTTTGTGGATATCGTTATGAACGAGCCTTATTTCGATTTGTTTTGGATACCTGACCGTAATCCTGCGAGTGGTGTTGGTGCCGTTGATGGATTGGGCTTATGGGAACTTGAAATTGAAGTTGAAGATACAGCGGGTAATCTTTCCCGAACGCAAGCTATGGAAATTAGGGTTGTAAATTCGCAACCGCCAGTTGCAAAAATTCTTAATCCCGAACAAAATGCTGCTTTTATTCTTGATCCTTTGACTCCCATTACCTTAGTAGCCGAAGCGTATGACTTAGATGGAGTTATTACCGAGGTTCAGTTTCTGATAAATAATGCGAACACCGGTTTTGACGGAAATGAAAGTTTTGTCGTATCGACGCCCCCTTACAAATATGATTGGCGCCCTACAACGGTGGGTGAGTACGAGATAAAAGTCATTGCGATTGACAATGGTTTTGTTAGCACCATTTCGGATTCCATAAAAATCACCGTTGGAGAACCTGTAGGAGAAAAACCCATAGCAGATTGGTTTTATCCCAATACTTTCACGCGGGGCAGAACATTTGATTTTTATTACTTCTATTACGGGCTTTCAACTGAAAACACATATATAAACAATGACTATGCAATAGGCAGCACGATTCCCCTTAATATTTCAGCTGCGGATGATGGAACCATTGTGAGCGTAGAATTTTTTGTGAACAACGAATCCGTTGGATTTGCTACCAAGAGATACCAGGAAATTTATTCCATGATGTGGAAGTCCAATGTGACCGAGCAGGCGTTAATCTATGCGAAAGTTAAGGATAATGATGGAAATATAGTGCGAACCTCTATTCGTGAATTGAACTTTGGAAGTAATCTTGGAAGTACACCTTCGGTTGAATTGAACTATGTAAGGAAAGCGGCTAATGGAAATTATGAAGCTAGAGTGCTGCTTAAGGATGTCCCTATTCCGCAAGATCCAGATTTCCCTCCAACAAACACGAATGCAGACCCTGAACTTAATGGGGATTTCGCCTTGAACTTGCATGTGAATGGAGCACGCGTTGCAGGTGTTGGCACAGATCAACTCATCAGCGGAGTCGGTACATTATTTATCAGGGCTGGTGGAAGAAATGACTACTTTTTTGACTTCACTAATATCGAAATTGACGGAAATGGCTTTTTTGACTTCCAGGTTTCAATGAGGAGTCGCCAAAACAGGAGAAATTTTGGTCAAGTTTTGGTATCCAATACATACCAATTGTATGTACAGGAAGTTGAGGAAGGTACGCAGCTCGAAAATATTGCACCAATTGGAGGTGTTATTTCACCAGGAGCGAGCGAGTTTGCAAGAATTCTGACGGTTCTTGATGAATATTCCCCAATAACCGGTTATTCTGAAGTTGGTGTAAGTAAACTCAAATTAACTCATTTTGGTTCATCTTACAAGACACCACCGAGCATTATAATTTCGGGCGGTGGCGGTGATGGAGCCACCGCAAAATCATCAATTATTGATGGAGCAATAACAAATTTGACTTTTGATGACTCTGCCTATTCGCAAGGTGGGGACTCCACATCGATCTTATCCCAAGGCTACGATTACAAAGACGGTGATATGATCTTTGCTAAAAGCTTACCCATTCAATTCGATTATTCCAAGGCATCCGATTACTCTAATGGGACTTTGGTGCAGTATCCTTTTCAATATGACGCTTCGATGGATTATGCGGATGGAGAGAGAGTGATTTCCAACAGTAAAATATGGAAAAAAGTTGGTGATCAAAATGGTAGTTCCTTCGGAAACTTAAATCCTCATTCGGCTCCAGACAAAACTAATCTTACCGAATGGCTTGAAGAAGCATCCTTTCCCTTGTATTGGAAAAAAGTTGGCGACCAAAAAGCCAATGAATATTCCGCCCCAGGCACAGCCATGGGGGAAGACCAATGGGAAATGGCATTCTATGGGGAAATTACTGTTTCAAATGGTGTTTTGGACGCAAATCAATCGTTTGCCAATGGTGCCATTGAATCCAAAGGCTCGGGATACACGATTTCCTCGGAAGTGAATGTGATTGATATATCGACTGGGAATGGTGCCCGAGGAATTGTCTCTAAACTAGATGCCAATGGAGGGGTTGAGGAAATTTTGATCTACCGAGGAGGTCGTAATTACAACCCTTTGACCACTTATTTTGAAATTCTAGATTCATATGGAACAGGATTTAGAAGTAGCACTCCTACCTATGACGAGGAGGCGAATATTGTAGGCGGTCTTCAAATCATAGATGGAGTGATCACATCCTATGAAATTTTGAATCCTGGTGAAAATTATAGTGCCACTTTGGCTAATCCAATAGTTTTGCTAAGCTCCTCCCTGAACGGAACAGGATTCGGGGCAACCGCGACCGATCTGGATATTACCGCAGGAGCCATGTACTCATATCTAACAAACAAGGGACGAGGATATACAACGCCACCAATTGTGACCATTCAAGGAGGTTCCTTTTCGGCAAATATTGAGGGTCGTAAGAAACCTATGCAGGTAACAGCCGAGAGTCCCTTATATTTGTTTGCAGACGCAACGGATCTTGATGGACAGGTTGGGACTGTAAGGTTTTACGGAAATGGAGATGACTTAGGAATTCAATTGGAAAGAAGGCTTACCGGAATTGCTCTATTAAGTGCAGGTAGTGGGTATACCCAGCCACCTAATGTAATCATCAGTGGAGGTGGCGGTACAGGAGCCACTGCCATTGCCAATCTAGTAAACCCTTCACCTACTGTAAATAATGTGACAGGACAACAGACTCCTGGCGATCCAAATGAGCCGCGTGCCTTGGCAAGCTTTATTCTTACCAGTGCAGGCAGTGGATATTCGACAACGCCCGATGTGCAAATCACAGGCGATGGTAGTGGAGCTACAGCAAGAGCGGTCATTGAAGATGTTGAAATCGTTTCCGAGTCTATCGAACATGTGGCAGGAACCGGAAGGTGGATGCTGCGGTGGGTTCCGAGAAAACCGGGAACCTATTTGGTCGATTTAGAAATTATAGACTATGATGGCTTGGCCTCTTATTATACAACCCAAAATCAGATCATCGTTTTGCCCACCCAAGTCTCAAGAAAGCCCGAAATAACAATGAATAACGAGCATCAGGGCAAGGCTTACACAACCTCCTCAACACTTCGCTTTACTGCTCGAGCTAGAGACTTGGACGGAGCCTTGGAAGGTGTTCAGTTCTATGTCAATGGGGATTTGTTGGGTGCTGAAATTCTCGCCGATTATGCGGAGAATCAACTGCAGCAACCTTACTCTGTTGAGTTTGCTCCGCCTGAACCCGGAGTTTACACAGTTTTTGCGATTGCCAGGGACAACAGCGGAAACCACATTATGAGTGAACCGGTCACATTCACTTGTACTACTGGTTCCGGTAAACCGCCAATTGTTCGACTTACTAGGCCTACTATGGCTGCCGAAGGAGAGGCAGTGGTGGTTGATGGAAAAATTGAAAAGGTCAATTTGACTCTTGGTGGATCAGGTTATGTTGAAGCTCCACTGGTCAAGTTTTATGGAAAAGGAGAAGAGGCCAACTATATTTCGACAGTAGATTCGAATTCCAGTTCAAGAAACTACAGTGAGGTTGTTTCAGTTGTGCGTGGAGACGGAGATGAATCCTACGGATATAATTACATACAAGAATCGACGACCGTCGAATTCGAGGGTGGATTTGCCAAACTCAATGCATCTGGAAAAGTAGCCACTGCTGAGTTTAGCGAAAATCCTCAAATTCGTACCACAGTTGTAACTCAAAATGGAAATTCCATTTCCAATACCGAATACATTTATTCTATTCAAATTGTAGATGGGGGGGCGGGTTATGTTAGTGCCCCGAGAGTTACTTTTGTAGGAGCTCCGCAGGGTATGGAGGGAATTGCTCAGATCGACGAGGCAAGCGGAGTCGTTACCGGGATTGCCATCACCAATCAAGGTCAAAACTCAGTTTTGTTTCCATCGCCACAGGTTTTCCTAACAGGTGGATTGTCTTATTCTGAAATTCTTCTGGAAGCATTTGCAGAGGATCAAGACGAAGGAGGTTATGTTACAGAAGTTAGCTTTTATGTAAATGGAGATTTACTCCCTGATCCAGATCGGTTTGCTGGAGGTGGGTTCGATGGTAATCCTGACACTCGAGCCCCCTATCAAATGTTATGGAGCCCTGAAGGACCCGGAATTTATGAGATTTTTGCAACCGCGGAAGATAGTGACGGAAACCTCATCACATCTCCAATTATTCGTCGAGAAGCGGTCCTTTCCAAACCACCCGTTTTGGAGTTTAATCCACGGGATCGTGCATACGGGTATTTGGATCCCGAACTTCTTGATGAAAATGGTAGCATAATCCCAAATAACCAAAGCGGAATAATTACAAACTCCTTGGTAAGCAATGGAAATGGGTACCATTCAACTCCTACAGTGGAATTTATTTCTTATGATAACGAAGGTAATCGTATTGCAATCGCAGAAAATGCTCAAGCCATAGCTTCAACACAAAATGGCTCGGTATCGGCCATAAGACTTCTGAAGGGAGATGATTCAGAATTTATCAATGGTAAAGGTTACCAAAAATACCGTAAATTGACCGGCCAGGTTGACATTTCAAGCGGATCCGATCTGATGGTTGGGATCGACACGGATTTCTTAAATGAGGTTTTAATCGGGCAACCTTTGCTTCTTCTTGAGCAGGGTAGAAGCATGGATGATCAAGAGTATGATATATTTTATCCGCTAACCTTCCAGTCTGAGAACGAGCTGATTCTGGACAGAGCCATTGACTTGAACCAATCCATTGACTCTGCAACTTTCGATTTGTATACATATGGCACCCAAGTTGTCCTGAGTGGGGGAATGGATACCTCCTCAACACCAATCAATCTTCGTCAAGGTACTGAATTGGCTTTGGGTGTTCGCGTGGAAGACCCCGAAGGCAAATCCATTCGAACCGATAACTTCACCGCCTTTGTAAATGGAGTGCCAGATCCAACAGTAATCATTCAAGGTACCGGTCCATTCTATCGTGTTCTTTACAATCCCCCGGATTTGGGAAGCTACAGCATCAGGGTGCAAGTTGGGGATGTAGATGGAGCAAGAGGAATAAGTCAACCTTTGGATGTTCGTGTCGCTGCTGGAATTGAGCCGACAATACGAATGATCTCTCCCATAAATGAAGCAAAATCAACTGAAAATCAACTAGACGAATTTACTTTTGGAACGACAGTCTCATTCACCTATGAGGCAAAAGATTTTGATGGGATCATTGATGTTGTTGATTTTTATGCAAATTCTCGACCGATTGGTTCTTGGCCACAGAACAGGTCACTTGTACCATTAGATGATAATTCAACTTCAACAAGGCGTGAAGGTAGCACTAATCGCTATACGGTTTCTTGGCGTGCTCTCAATCCTGGTTATTATACGATTTCAGCATCTGCTCGAGACAATTCTGGCCTAATGGCTTATGCACCGGCAAAAACCATCAATATTAAGGCCACATACAAAGATGGGTCCTTACCTCCCGAGGCTACAATCGTATTTCCAATTGAAGACAGGGAAGAAAATGAAGTTGACCCACCCGATTATCCTTTATTCAAAACGCCTTCATACACTAGTGCTTCTCAAATACCTCTTATTGCAAGGGGACTTGATCTAGATGGTAGCTTTGAAACTTTGAGTTTCTATGTTAACGGAGAAGTTTTGGATGCTTTTTCGAGCACAATTCAATTCTTAGAGAAACCGAACCGAGGAGATACAATTACGATTTCTGACGGTATGACTTACAATAATCAGTTTGTTTCCAAAACCTTTGAATTCCTTGATATAAACGAGGAATCTAATTCCAGTCATGTAGAGATTGAAATAAGCCCAATTTTCCAAGATCTAGAAATTTTGGAAAACCATTTGAATTCTGATAAACTTGAAATACCTGATGGTCTCTTGTCAGAAGAAAGTCTTGTCGAACTTTTAAGTAAATATGGGGTGGGGGGAACTTTAGTGAACTCCCGTTCTGGCTTGGAGAATCTTATTGTTGGCTTAAGAGAAGACGCCTTCGATGACCAGAGAATGAGAACCATTGATTCGATTAAGAGGGTTATGACAACCACTACATCATCTCCTAATGACTTGTCCATCGACATTTCTGCAATCGGATTCAATGGCATTATGCTAAAGCATACCAACCCAAAGCTAATCGAAGATGAAAATAAGGCCTTAGTAAGTGCGACTAATAGTAATCGTAGCATTGTCACGAAAGGATTTGTGAAGGGACTGTTGCGTTTTCCAAGCAGAGATTCTGATAACTACCATTTTACACAGCTTTTCACTCCGCCTACTTCCGGAGTATACACAATTGTGGCGATCGGTAAAGATAGCTCCGGAAATCAAATGATGTCCTCGCCGATAAGCTTGACTTCTACTTATGGAGAGGAGCCGCCAACTGTAGTAATGCAAAGCCCGCTTTCTGGCACACAGCGAAGTGTTTCCATGGTTGGGGAACATGCAGTTGGCACTGCTTTTCATGACTGGCAAAGGAATTACATCGGACCTCCTCCCCCTGGTGCAGTATTGTCTGTTAATCTAAGCTATCGGGGTACAGGTTACCGATCTCCACCAAGAGTCGTGTTCAAGGGTGCAGGTTTTGGTGCGAGAGCCACTGCATTCATTGTTGAAGACCCAGCTGATCCAGATTTCGGTCAAATAGAGAGAATTGAAATTAATGATGGAGGACAGGGTTACTTTGGTAATACTGTGGTTGAATTCAGAGGGGGACTTGGAAATGAAACGGTTTTTCTCAATGCGGATGCAGATGATAAGGACGGTGAAATAGACGGTGTCGATTTCATTATCAACGGTACAGTGGTCTCTCAAGACAGAACCGTACCGTACGCAAGGCAAGAGCCACTTAGTGCAGGATATTATGAAATCATAGCATTGGCCGAAGATGATGCAGGTAATACTGTTTCATCAAAACCCGTTCAATTAAATATTTCAATGATCCGAGGGGCATCTCCTTCAGGATTTATAATTCACCCTCTACCACCAAGAGCTCGTGAATTGTATGGTGAGCAATCCCAAGCTTACTTTTGGGGTTTTGTTGAGGAATACAATGAACTGATTGTTCAACAAACCCAAGATCTTGGGAACTTACCTATCTCTTTTACGCTAAGTTCAAATTCGTATATTCACCTAACTTCGCGAGCTACGGATAGTGATGGTTACATTAAAGATGTTGAATTCTATTTGAATAATAAATTTCTAGGAACGGCGGAAAGGCAGAATCAGTCCCACCACTTCACATTACCGGTTGATTTGTCAGAATTTGGTGAGCAACCTGCATATCGAATAGATACACTCATCAAGGATAATGCAAACAATGTTGTTATACCCAACAACCCAATCTACTTGGAAGTGTTACCAGCAACGGGGAGCCAACCCAAAATTGATATCATTTTGCCAGACCCTGATGCGACAACTCCGCCAAAATTTTCAGTAAATGGACAGGTTGCCTTGGTCGTGGATGTAATGCCAGAGGAGGGAACACTTGATTCCGTTGGGTTGTATGCGAATGGTCGATTCATAGGTGATGCAAGTTTACAAAATCTAACAGAGGGTGGAGAGATAGTGTATGGAAAACAACGGTATGCCTTGAATTGGACTCCGGAAAATCCGGGAAAGTATAATTTAACTGCCCATGTCCGTGATAATATGGGTACGGTAATTTTCACGCAAAAGGCAAGCGTGGTGGATATTGTTGAGGACGATTATGAGGTATTCGCTACCATAGAGATTCTTCCTTCTCAAATTGAAAATACAGACAATCAGGTAGCAAGGGGTTCAAGTCTTTTGGCAAATGCCGAGTTTTTAGATGCGAATGGCTCACCGATGGCCATGAGACAGGTAGACTTTTTTCTCAATGGACTCTTGCAGTCGACTCAAGATGCTCCGCCCTACAGTCTGCTTTTCAAGCCGCCATCTTTGCAGGATCGGTTTGTTGGCACTCCTTTTTCATGGGAGGTTAAGGTTACTGGCTTGGATATTAACGACCGAAATGGTACCGCAATAAAGTATGGTACAGTTCTTGGAATAACAGAGCTACCTCAAATAACCTTGTCTCCAATTCGAGGGTCAGAAACGCTACCAGAAGGATATCTTTATGATGGTATGATACAAAGTGTATCCGTAGTGGCAGAAGGGAGTGAGCAGGCATTGACAGGACTTTTAGGTAATGGAATCACAGACCCGACAAGCGGGCTAATAACCTTCCCAAATGCATCAGATATGGTGCTTTATGGGAATGGGATTGAAATTGCGACAGCAGAGCCAATCCCCATAATTTCCGTGGAAGGTAATATATTATCAATAAATTATGAGTTTGAATGGATTACTGATTACAACCTTGTTGCCAAGAAAACTGACGGAAGCGTTAAAGTCGTTGCAATTATAGAGCTTTTAGGTGATCCGACTAACGAGGGTAGTATGCCAGTAGTTGCATCTAATCCTCAAAATGTATCTTTACTCTTTCAGGGCTCAACAAGTATTGCCAACATGTATACTGAACTTACTGGGCAGTCTGTGGATTCACTAAACCTTGATAAAGCAATATCTGATGCAAACGCTAGTGGAACTTATGATCCCCAAAAGGATTTTCCATTGGTACTATTGAATTTGCTTAACAACGCCGACGAATTTGGTCAGAGGGTAGATATTATATCTGCACACCATATCGCTACTGGTGAGTGGCATGACAGCTTCACAGAATTTCAAGATCACATTGATTTAGCTCAAGCAAACCAACCAGCCATTAATGCTCTTTGGCTTAAAGATTATATTGATTACATACTTAGTAGTCCGAATGAAGCCTATTTAAGGAAATTCGGAACTGTTCCTTTTCTTGTTGGAGATGAGTCAAGAAAAGGAAGCTACAAATTTTCAGATATTCGTATGGATTTCATTCAACAGTGTTTAGAAAACAAATACTCCGAAAAGCCCACTTTTCAGCAGGTATTTCAGGGATCTAACCGGATTGTGAATTTTTGGTCTGAATTCGAGCCAAATTATTGGGAAATTCGCGGGGCAACTGGAAATCCCAACCCTGACTCTCCGCCAAGAAGAGACACCGTGGCACCCAATTTTTATCAAGCTGGTGAATGTGCCGTAGATGTAGTATTCAATCTTGCAAGCGAAATTGATTATCAGGGAGGCCTGCCATATATTTTATATACAGAAGACAGGAGAAGCTTTTATAGAATAGCAGCGTTTTACTACTTATTTTTTGAAAAAAACCTCGGGGAATTACGAGAAGAGAATATTGATGAAATTAAGCATTTCTTTAGCCTTGGTGAATCAAATGCGCTATCAAAGATGCTTATCGATTATCGCTGGACCTCTCGCTTCAATAAGATATGGGAATTTTCGACAATCCTTTTTGAAAACTGGAAAAACGAATCTTGGTTTGGATCATTTATGGATGAGCGTTTTCCTTGGATTTTTCATTCGAGCCTTGGGTGGCTATACATCGAAGGTGGAAACCGAGCTGCATTCTGGTTTTATTCTAGTAGTCAAGAATCATGGTATTGGACGGGAGCGAAGTTTTTCCCGCATGCCTATTCCTCAAATAAAAATAGCTGGGTTTATTTCGATACCAATACCAAGATGCTCTATGACTTCAATGAAGCCAAATGGGACTCGTACTAAGTCTTTTGGCTTTTTCTGAATTGTGCCTTGATTGTTCATTATGTGCATTCCAACGATCCCGAAACAGGGGGCGTACTTGAAGCAGCAAGGATGCTCAGCTCTGAACTTAACGAGTTGGGTTTCGAATCGGAACTTTGCTTTGATCGACATTTAAAAGATAATCAAACGCTAACGGTCGCCCACGGGCTGTGGCAATGGCCCGGCTCTCTTGCCAGAAAAATTTACAAAAGAAAAGGTATTCCTTATGTTATTTTTCCACACGGCATGCTTGACCCTTGGTTTAAGGAAAAATACCCGATCAAGCACATTAAGAAGCAGGTCTATTGGTGGCTCAAGCAAGGTAAGATCATCAAACAAGCCCAAACTGTGTGCTACACAACGGAAGAGGAAAGACGATTGGCCCAAAGCACTTTTTGGCCTTACTGTTGTGAGGAAAAAGTCACGGGGCTTGGTGTTCGTAATCCACCTAATCCGATTTCTAGTGAAGAGCTTTTAACCAAGAAGTTTCCTCAATTGAGAGGAAAAAGAATACTTCTTTATTTGGGCCGCCTACATCCCAAGAAAGGCTTGGATATGCTGCTAAGATCCTTCTCTGGAATGAGTGACGAGAATGATTGCCTGATAATTGCTGGTCCGTTGAATGCAAAGGATCCATTTCAGCAAAGCCTCCTCGCCGAATCCTCGAATAAAGCGAATATTCTTTGGACCGGCATGTTGAAAGGGAGCCTAAAGTGGCAAGCGTTGAAGCAAGCCGAGGCGCTCATTTTGCCTTCTCATCAAGAAAACTTTGGAATGGTGGTCGCTGAAGCCCTTTCAGTTGGTACACCCGTTTTTATTACGGATAAAGTCAATCTTTGGAGGGAGGTTGAGTCATATGGGGCAGGCCTCGTCGCCAAAGACAACCAAGAGGGCATTGACCATCTTGTTCGCTCATGGAAGGAAAACCGACATGATAAAATGCCAAGTGCCGCTCTTTATTGCTTTGAGCAAAGGCTTCATATTAGAAATACCGCATCAAAGATAATTGGAATCATGCAAAGCTTGGACATTAAAGGAAATTGACCGTATGCGAATTAACATCCTGCAAGGCGCTTTTCTTCCCGTTCCACCAATTCGAGGAGGAGCGATCGAAAAAGCATGGGATAATCTTGGAAGACAGTTTGCGAAACTTGGTCACGAGGTTACCCATGTATCTAGGCTTTGTGATGACCTTCCTCAAGATGAGACACGATTCGGAGTCAGGCATCTTCGGGTTTGCGGAATGAATGCAGTGAAAAACCCATGGCTGCTGAAAGCTTTGGAATTGCCCTATGTTTTGCGTGCTCAAAAAGTCCTCCCGAGAGCAGATGTCTTGGTAACTCATGCCTTTTGGGCACCCATTCTCCTGCC
>MDTG01372671.1_pt1 | contig 14828 bp, 12 predicted proteins | sample 811421 | NCBI WGS metagenome assembly MDTG01 (sample SAMN05326645, study PRJNA326480) | marine metagenome | isolation source: seawater | place: Pacific Ocean: South East | collected 2011
ACTTACTTCTAAAGATATAGTAATGGATATTGGGTGCAATGATGGAAATTTACTCAAAAATTTTCTAGATACCTCAAAAACCTTAGGTATTTCACCAGAAAATATTATTAAACGAGCAAAAAAATTAGGCATTAACACAATACAGTCATACTTTGACAAAAAAGCAGTTTTTAAAATAAAAAAAAAATTTGAAAATATTAAAGTCATTACTGCTACTAACGTTTTTGCACATATTGATAATGTTAATGAGTTAATTAAAAATATTAAAAAATGTTTAGATAAAGATGGAATTTTAGTAACCGAGTCTCACTATGCTGGATCAGTCATTAATGGGATGCAGTACGATACAATTTATCACGAGCATCTTAGATATTATAGTCTTAGAAGTCTTAATTATATTTTCAGAAAACATGATTTAAAAATATTTGATTTTGAAATGATCAAAACTCATGGCGGATCTATAAGAGTATATTGTTGTAATAAAAAATCAAAAAAATACAAAGTTTATAAAAAAAAAAATTGATAAAACTATTAGAAATGAAAAACGAACTTTAAATATTTCAAATTTTAATAAATATAAGAAGAAAGTAGAAAATAATAAAAAAAATATATTGAATACCCTTACAAAAATTAAAAGTGCAAATAAAACTGTTTTTGGGGTTGGTGCACCTTCTAGAGCTGCAACTTTAATAAATTTTTGTTCTATAAATAGTAATTTAATTAATAATATTTTAGAAATTTCAGGATCTTATAAAATTGGCAAATATATGCCAGGAACTGACATTAAAGTGTTAGATGAAAATTATGGATTATCGAAAAAACCTGATTATTTGTTTCTATTTTCATGGCATATTGCTGAAGAATTAGTAAAGTCTTTAAGAAAAAAAGGCTTCAAAGGAAAATTTATAGTTCCTTTGCCAAAAGTAAGAATTTTAAAGTGAAAAATATATTAATAATTGGTGATTCATCTATAGTTTCCAAAAAATTAATTTTATTTGCTGAAAAGAAAAAATTTAACACTTATTCAACTTTTTTCACAAGCAAAAGTAATAAAAGAAAAAATTCTTTTTATTTGGATTTAACAAATGAAAAATCAATAAACACATTCTACCTCAAAGTAAAAAAAATTAAATTTGATTTAGTTATTATTTTATCAGCAACACAATCAAGAAAAAATATAACTAATTATCAAAAAGCCGAAATTTATAAAGTTTTAAAAACTAATGTATTGGGCGTAACATTATTGATAAATAAAATAATTAATTGTTTTAAAAAAAATTCTACTTTAATTATAATGTCTTCATCCTCGTATTTAAATGGAGGCTATGATGCAGTTTATAGTATTAGCAAATCTGTATTAACAACTTTATCCAGATCTCTTTCTAAGCATTACGGAAATAAATTCAAAACTATTACTTTATTACCTGGTTTAATAAATGGTTCAAACCAGGTAAAAAAAATGAAAAAAGAAAGGGTTTTGCATCATAAAAAACATACACCAGTAAATAAACTTCTTGATGCGAATGATATTGTCAAAATAATTTTTGATCTTAGTAATGATCATTGGTTATCTGCAAATGGATCAGAAATTAGATTAGATGGTGGATATAGAGGTTGATAAGTTTTTTATTTTTTTAATAATAAAATATTGTACTTCCTCAAAATGTTATTATAAATATTTTAAATTAGTTTATAACATAATTAATATAGCTGCTGTCAAAATTTAAAAGTCAATACATGTATTCAAAACCAAAAAAAGAAAATAGTGTTTCTGTAATAGGTGCCGCGGGACATATAGGTTTACCACTTTCGTTTCTATTAGCAAAACATAAATTTAATGTAATTGGAATAGATAAGGACTCAAAAAAAATAGAAATGATTAATAAAAGAAAAATGCCATTTATGGAAAATAATCTTAAGGAATTATTTCAAAATAAAAAATTGAAAATTAAACTTACAGAAAACATTAATGAAATAAAGAAAACAAAATACATAATTGTTACACTAGGGACACCAATTGATGAGTATCTTAATCCAAGTTATACAAGTTTTTTTAAGGTGATTGATAAAATAATTAACTTGCTAGACGATAGTCAAATACTAATATTGAGAAGTACTTTAGCACCTGGCACTACAAGAAAAATTTTAGAAAAAATTAGAAATAAAAAAAAAAAAGCAGGGGGGGCTTTTTGTCCTGAAAGAATAACCCAAGGCTTTGCAATTCAGGAAATATATAAGCTTCCACAAATAATATCTTATTCTGATGAAAGAGCCAGAAAAGGATGTAGAAAAATATTTTTAAAATTTAATAAAGATTTATTTGAGTGCTCTTTTGAAGAAGCAGAAGTCACAAAATTATTTTGTAATTCGTGGCGATACATAAAATTTGCAATAGCAAATGAGTTTTATAAAATTTGCAAGATTCATAATTTAAATTTTAATAAGATTAGGAAAGCTATGAGCTTCAAATATCCAAGAGGTAAAGATATGCCTGGATCTGGATTTACGGCTGGACCATGTTTGCTTAAAGATACTATGCAATTATCTTCATTTAGTAGAGAGCATTTTACATTTGGTAATTCAGCGATGCTAGTTAACGAAACTTTACCAGAATTTATTATTCAGGAAGCTAAAAAAAAAATTAATCTTAAAAGAAAAAAAATTTTGATTATGGGAATGGCCTTTAAAGCAGATAATGATGACATAAGAGACTCACTTTCATTTAGATTAAAAAAAAAATTACTTTTAGAGAGTCCAAATATTTATTGTCATGATCCTCATATAGAGATGTTTAATAAGAATAATTTAAATGATTTAATCAAAAAGTGTAACGTTATTTTTATTGGATGTCCTCATAAGAAGTATAAAAATATTAAATTCCCTAAAAATAAAAAAATTATAGATTGCTGGGGCATATTTTAATATATGCAAAAAATTTTAGTTACCGGAGCTAGTGGTTTTATTGGCTCTAACTTGATAAAAAGTTTAAAAAAAAAATATCGATTAATTTGCATTTACAATAAAAAAAATTTTAAAATTCGACAAACCAAATTTAAAGAGGTTGAATGGATCAAAGCAGATTTGAGTCAGAAAAAGCATATTAAAATCATACCAAAAGATATAGATATTCTTATCCATCTAGCTGCAGACCCAAGAACATTTTTACAATTATCAGAAAAAACTCTTCAAATTGAGAGGAATAAAAAAATTACCAACAACGTTATTGAATACTTAAAAGATAATAAATGTAAACTTTTTATATTTTTTTCAAGTTGCTATGTCTATTCAGGAAATAAAAGAAAAATTTTAAATGAAAATTTAAAAATTAAGCCAATAGAAGCATTAGGAAAAAGTAAAAAAAATTCAGAGAATTTATTTTATAAATTTTCTAAAATTACTAAGCAAAAAATTATTATTTTAAGACTTTTTTCAGTTTATGGAAAAGGTGTTAAAAAAACACATTATCTCAATAAATTAATAAATCTTTTTAAAAATAAAATAAAAAAGTATCTAGTAATTAAAGGTCCAAATGTTAAAAGAGATTATATTAATATTAGTGATTTAACTGAGGCAATTCAAAAAATATTAAACTTTAAAGTAAGTAAATATAGAAAAAATTTTTATATATTTAATATTTCAACTGGACAAACAATTACAAATAAAAATATTGTTCAAAGTTTAAAGAAAATTTTAAAATCAAAAAAAATAATAAGTTATAAAAGAAATAATAATTTAAATAACTTGAGTTTTGCATCTTCAAATACGAAGTTTAAAAAATTTTATAAATGGTACCCAAAAATAAAGTTTGAAAATGGTCTCAAAGAATTAGTATGAGAGATAAAATATTTATAGGTGCAGGTTTTTTAGATAGTCAGTTATTGTGGTTACTGCCTTTGGTTAAGGGATATGCTTCAAAAAAAAATATAAAAAAGATTATACTTCACAAAAAGTTATCAAATAGACTAAAAAAACACAAAATATTTAATAAAATTTTAAATGATTTCCATGTTCAATATATTGATGACTTAAGTATATTTAAAAGAAATCGAATCATAAGATATATTTTTATATTATTAGTGCTTTTACCAAAAGCTTTCTTACTATCATTTAAAATTTCAAAAAAAAAACTTTTGGATAAAAATATTAATTGGAAGGAATATCAAATTTACCATTCTGTATGGGATACTGCAGTAAAAGAAAGTAGCGATGGTGTTATAATACCAAATTATTATAGAATTGTACGAGCATGTTTAATTGCTGTTCACAACCAATTTGAAGCAAAACTTTCTTTAAAAAATAATGCAAATCATTTTTTTCTTGGACATACAGTTTATGGTTATAGGGCTTTTCTTGCTGAAATTAGAAACTCTAAAAACAAGATTTTCTGCCACAGTGGATTCACAATTTATAAGCAATTTAACAAAAAAGATAATTCATGGTGCTTCTTAGAACAAAAGGTTTTTAAAAAACTTACAAAAAATGTTTCAGATGAAGATGTAAATAATTATTGGAAACTTAGGCAAGCAGGTAAAGGTAATTATGAAGATTCCAGAATAGCAGCGAAAATAAAAAACAAAAATCCATCATCAATTCAAAATGTAATTTTTTTGCATATTTTTAGAGACTCTCCATTTGCAGATATAGATAGAACAAGAATTTTTGAAGATTATATATCTTGGATTAATTTTACTTTAGAAATAATAAAACAATCTAATGAGAATTGGTTATTAAGGTTACACCCGAGCTATAAAAGATGGGGTGAGGATCAAAATGTTACACTGAATAAAATTTTTTTAAAAAAATTTGGAAAAAAATTGCCCAAAAACATAAAGTTAGAAGATAATATTAATTCAAATTATGAAATTTTTAAAAAAGCAAAAAGAGTTATTACTTTTAATGGTACAAGCCATTTAGAAGCAGCCTGCTTTGGAATAAAACCAGTGATAATATCAAATGCTATGTTGAATATTTTCGATCAGAATTTGGTTATTAAGCCAAAAACCTTAGAATCTTACAAAAAAATATTATTAGAAAATTCGACTTCACTAAAGTTTAAAATATCTAAAAAAAAATCGTTTTTAGCAAAAAAAATAATGTTCGTAAGGGAAAAGGCTTTAAAATTTGAAAAAGAAGTAGGAGGTTTTCATGTTTTCAGAGGCGACCCTGTTTCAAGATTAAATTTAGATTACAAACAAACAAATTCTAAATTAGAAAAAAATATAAATTTTTTATCTAAAAATGGAGTTTTCTTATCAAAAAATAACAATATAACTCTTTCAAAAAAATTTTTAAAATGAAAGTAATCCATTTATCTCACTCAGATTTATTTGGTGGTGCAGCAAGATCTGCTTATAACATTCACAAATCATTTATAGCAGCTGGAATTGAATCAAGAATGATTGTGATAAATAAAGTTTCCAAAGAAAAAAGTATTATTGAATATAATGCAAATAAATTTAAAATAATAAATAAATTTAAAAATTATTTGTTAATCATATTTTCGAAAATTTTTTTTGATGGAAATAGTTCATTCAATATTTTTCCAAATCCAGGTTTAGTAAATTTTATAAATTCTTTAAAGTTTGACTTTGTGTTGATACATTGGGTTCATGCAGAAATGTTATCAATTGAGGATATTAGAAGATTAAATAAAAAAAAAATCTTTGTTCTTCATGATATGTGGTGGATAAATGATTTTAAGCATTATTTTAATGAAAATATAAATTTTAAAAATCAAATTAGTAACAGTAAGTTTATTTCGAACTTTATGCTTAATCGTAAAAAAAAAATAAATATGAAAAATATTATTACACCAAGTCAATGGATGCTTGATTGTTCTAAAAAATTTTTAGGTAAGTATAATATTAATTTTAAAAAAATAAGTTATGCATTAGATATTAATACTTTTAAACCAGCTTCAAAAAAAATTAAAAAAAAAAAAATTGATTTACTATTTATTGGTTTTGGAAAATTAGATCAAAAAAGAAAAGGCATAGATCTTTTAGTAGATATTTTAAAACAAATAAATTCTCAAAATATTCAATTAACTGTAGTTGGGGATATTGATGAAGAAATTTTTAGTAAACTCAATTTAGAAATACGTTTTATAAAAAGATTAACGTCAAATAAATTATTATCACAAATATATAACCGCTCTGATATATTGCTGTTTACATCCAGACAGGATAATTATCCAAACGTAGTAATGGAAGCTCTATCAACAGGTTTACCTATAATTAGTTTTAACGTTGGTGGAAGCAAAGATATGATTAAAAATAATTATAATGGTTATTTATGTAAACCATTTAATAAAAAAGATTTTCTTTTAAAATTAAAAAAATTAATTAGTAGTAAAAAATTAAGAAAAAAATTTTCTTATAATGGACGATTATTTGCAAAGAAAAACTTTAACTATAAAACAGTTGGAAAAATTTATCTAAGACATCTGAAAGATATAAGTAATGATTGTTGATACAACTTTAATGCGATCAGGTTTTTGTGATCGTTTGAGACAAATAACGTTTGGAATTTTGATTTCAAAATTTAAAAAAGAAAAAATGTTTTATATTAATGAAAAGAAGACAGAGGAATGTCCCTTTCTGTTTACTGATCATTGTAAAATCAAAAAAATTAAATTAAAGAAAATAAAAACTTATAAAAAAGATAAAGTTGTCATTAGAATGTCTTCATATGATTCTGAAATTAGTATAAATACAATAAAAAAATATTTACCAAAATTTAATAAAAAACTAAATTACAATAGAGTTTTGAAAAAATGGAAAAATTCCTACAAAGAAATTTATCCAAATAAAAATATAAAAAAAAAAATAAATAATTTAAAATTACCAAGCAAATATATTGGTGTACATATTAGAGCAACAGATAAATTAGTTCCATTATTTACTAAACTTTTTGAAATTCCATCAAAGACTACCATTATTAATTCTCAATTAAACTTATTTATAAAAAGTTTAGATACACAGATATACTCAATTTCGAATACTAAAAATATTTATTTATCATGTGATGATAAAAATATAAAAAAAATAACATTAAGTTCATTAAAAAAAAAAGGTTTTAAAGTTTTTTTTAATCAAAGTAAGTTTTCAGGAAATAAGTTAAGACAAACTTCAGGTGAGGATTTTTTAATTGATTTATTCTGCTTATCAAGATCAAAAATTATTATTTCAAGTACAGGTGGTGGTGTTCCATTGACTGCTAGTTTAATTTCAAATAAAAAAATTGTAATTAAAAATTTTTTGGATGAGATAAATATTTTTTATTTATTAAAAATATTAAATAATTTTATTTTTTATTTAAGAAAGTTAATTAAATAAATTCTTGATGTTTAATATTCTTTTTAAGAACATTCACTTTTTCTTTTAGTTCACTTAAATAATTTTCACTTTTTAAATTTTCCTTAATTTTCCAAAGAATTTTGTTACTTTCATGAGGTTTACAAAGGTGTGTGCATTTTGAAAACTTTTCTACGTTATTAATTTTGTTCATAATTTTATTTTTGTTTTCAATATCTGCCCAAATTTCTTTAAATGATAAAGAATTAAGATTTCCATATGAATATTGACTATGACCTCTATGATTAGTGCAAACATAAACGTTGCCGTCTGCACCTATACACGGTTGAAATTGTGATCCAATACACATTTTATAATTTCTTCCATAATTTTTAACATCTACTATTAAGTCTTCTATTTTATATGAGTTACATTCAAATTTGTTACCAAGTTTTGATTTTGCTTTTTCTAATAAAACAGAAACTTTTTTTAACCAAAAATCACAAGATATTTGTTCTTTATCTTTGCTCCTTTCCCCAGTTCTTTCAATTTGAATAATTTCAGGTTTAAATTGACAGTAATCTATATCAATTTTTGAAAAAATTTCTGTAAAAGAATCTATTTCTTCATAGTTACTTTCAGTAACAACAAAACCTACCCCGATTGTTATGTTTGATTTATTTTTTTTTTTAGCTTCTACTAATTTTTTAATATTTGATAAGACTGTATCAAAATCATTATTTTTATTTGTTACTCGTAGTTTATTGTAGGTATCTTTTTTCCCTGCATCAATTGAAATTCGTATCCATTCAAGGTTTTTTATTATAGTTTCATAAAGATCAAATTTTTCAAGCATAGAACCATTTGAAAACATACCCATTTTGATTTTTGAATTTTTTCCTATAAAATTAATTATGTTCTTTAAATGAGGATTCATTGTCGGCTCACCACCTCCAGTCCAATTAATAGCATTTATCTCCATTTTAATGAGGTCTTCAGCAAGTTTTTGAAAAATCTCTTTATCAAGCATCGTACGATTAAAAAGTTCTGTCCCTTTATATTTTTTTAGGTGCAAATGACCAGATATACAAAAAGGACAAGAGTGATTACAAGCATTTGAGGGATCTATCTCTATAGTGATAGGATCTGGATTTTTATTATCAAAATATTTTTCAACTTTGTTTAAATGAAATAGTATTTTAGTTTGTGGATTAAATATATTGCTCATTAAAGATGTTTAAGTTTAAGTTTAATTTTTTTATTGTTTATAAGCAAAATATAGGCAAATAAAGTAAAAAAAAGTCTTTTTATTCTTCGATTAAAGTCGCTCCTCAATCTCCATAAAAACTCTAATCCAATTTTATATAGTATTTTTGGACATTCATCTTCTAATCCTGCAGCCATTTTTAAACCACCACCAATGCATATAACTTTAAAATTAGAATATTTTCTTGAAATATATTGAGCTATCTCTTCTTGTTTTGGGGTTGGTAGTGTTAAAATATAAATTACGTTCTTTTCTATTTTCGGAATACTTTGTTTTATAATATTAGTTGGTGCATATTTTAAACTAAAATGAAATATTTTCTTTTTGTATTTTTTTTTTAAAAAAAAAATTTCTTTTTTTGAACAATCTCCTAGAACTATTATTTTTTTTATTGATTTATCAATAATTAAATTTTCTATGATATACCTTCCAGGGATTTTTACCTTACAACCATACCTATAAGCAAATATACCATCTGGCCAAACAATAAAATGTTTATTAGGTATTATTTTTTTTTTAAAAAAAAAACCTAAAAACGCTAAATTGAAAGCTGATAAAATAAAATTATTTTCTAATTTCAATTTTTTAATATTTGTTAAACATTTAATTGTTGTCATTTTTTTTAATTTTTTTAAGACATTTTTTTAGATTTTCTAAATTTAAATAATAATTTGATGTCTTAGTTGATTTAAACAAATTCTCTTTTATTGATTTAACATAATAGTACTTTAGCTCCAATGCATTTGCAGCAGCAAAAAAACAATTAGCATTATATTCGTTATTTGGTCTAATTTCTAAAACTTTTGAACCTTTTTTTTGCCATATACAGTTAATTAAGCCTGCCCCGTAAGGTCCTATTAATATTTTTGCATTAGCACATATTTTAATTTGATTACTGAATGATTGATTTTCCATATAAATAATTTTGTAATTTTTACTTTTTAAAAAATCTTCTATTTTTTTTTCATTACTCAATCTTCTTCTACTAAATCTTCTACTTATATATATCTTTTTATAATTATTTTTTTTTTTTAATTTTAATTTTCTAAATTTTTTTCTCAATTTTTTAATCATCTCAGGTCTTGGGTTCCCTGAATTAGATATATCAGAAATATACTTACAACTTTTAGCAATCACAATTTCATTTTTATCTATGAAAAAATAATTAAGAGAAAAATATTTTAAACTTTCAACAATAAATTTTTTTTTTAATTTATTTGGCAAAATTATTGTTGAATTAGATAGTTTTTTCGTTTTCTCAATAATTAATAATTTAGGAAGAATATCATTTATCCAATGAAAATATCCCTCTGAATTTCTATCATGTATGATAACTACATTATTCAAAAACTTTTTTTTTGGATTTAATAATTTATAATTAAGTATATTTAAAAATAAATTTTTAACAAAAATAATAAGTAGAAAAATTTTTTTTAAAAATTTGTGTGAACTTATGCTTTTAAACCCTAATTGATTATCAATTATTTTAAAATTAAAGGGATAGATTGAACCGTCTGAGAAAATTTTTACATTTCTCAAGTCGAATAAATAAGATTTACCCAATATTCTTCTTAATTCATTTCTGAATAGAGCCATATCTTTAACATTAAAATTTAAAGGTAATTGACGCTTTACTGTCTCTTTGTTAAAAAGAATTTTTTGAGTTATCATTCCATTAATATTAAAGGATAAAATAATTGAAAGATACTAAAACCATAATCAGTGTTGTAACTGTTTGTAAAGATGCCGAGAAACATATTGAAGAGACAATGTTATCAGTACTTGAGCAAAAAAATAAAAATGAAAAATTCGAAATTCAATATATAATTTATGATGGAGACTCCAAAGATAATACAAATAAAATAATAGAAAAATATAAAAATAAGTATCCCGAAATAGAACATTACATAGAAAAAGATGAGGGTTTATATGATGGTTTAGTTAAGGGTTTTGCAAAATGTAAAGGAAGCATTGTATCTTACATTAATGCGGGTGATTTTTATTATAAAAATGCTTTTAATAATATTGTAAATGTATTTAGTAATTTCCAGGAAATAAGATGGATTACGGGGGCTAAAGTAATTTATAATGAAGATTCAGAAATTATCAAATATATCGTACCATTTAATTATAGAAAAAGATTAATAAGAGTTGGTGCTTACGGAAAAAATTTACCATTTATTCAACAAGAGTCGACTTTTTGGAGAAAAGAACTTTTAAACACGGTAAACTTTGATTATTTTAAGACACTTAAAAAAAGTGGTGATATGTATCTTTGGTACAGTTTTGCCAAAGAACAAAATTTATATACTATAGATAGCTATCTATCTGGATTTAAATTTCATGAAAATCAATTAACATTTAAAGAGACAGGAAATACAGATTTATATTTAGAGGAAGCTAAAAGTTTTCTGAATAAAAAAAATATTTTTGATTATTTTGCAATCATAACAGACTCCTTTTTTTGGTTCTTAAGTAAATATCATTCAAATATATTGTCTGTTTTTAACAAAAATAATCTTAGTTATAACTTGAATCAAAAAGAATGGTCAAAAGAAAATTTAATTGGTAAAAAAGAATATATCGCTTGGGCGTCTGAAATTAATCAAAACCAAGGTGAGGGTAAATTAGCCCATAATTTTATAAATTATTTTTCCTTATCAAATAGTATCTCAGTAAATGTAAAATCATTAAATAATAAAATGTATGTTTCAAAAGGTTCTGTTAAAAGATCAGATAAACCTTTATTTACTAAAAGAACAAATTTAAACTTTTTTGAAAAGTATATTGGTCCAATTTATGGTGTGATCTATCTTTGGTTTAATTTTTTAATTGGAAATAAGACAATTTATATAAATTTTACACCTTTATGGAATTTTTTAATTTTTTTATTGTTACCACCCAATACTACATTAGGACCAATCACAGGTACCACGAAACTTGAAACCAAAAATTTATGGGAAAAATATTTAAGAACTTATTTGATGCCAATATGTTTTAGAATTTCAATCTTTATAATGAACATAAGATATAAATCAGCATTGTTTGCTACAGAAAATTTAAAAGATGTAGTAAAGAACAGGCTTAAAATAAAAAGATTTTATAATTTTTCTTTAAGTGAGATAAATAAAAATAGTAAAAAAGATATAATTAATTTTGATAAAAGAAAATATGATTTTTGCATTTATTATAGGAGATATCCAACTAAAAATAATGAGTTTTTTGAAAAAATAATATCATACTTATCAGATATAGATCAGAAAGTAGTGATAGTTGGTGATAAGATTAATTTAGATAATTTAAAAAATGTTGAATCTCTAGGTATGTTAAATAGTGAAGAACTTGAAAAAATTTTATCAAATACCAAGTTTTCTATAGTTAGTGACGAAACTTTATTTTCTTTTTTTACAATAGATTGTATGAAGTTTAATATAAATATATTTTGTAATGATAAAGATTATAATTTAGATGCAAAGTTAGATGAAATTTATACTAATTTTCATAAAATTAATTTTGCTGACTTATCTATTTCAAAAAGCAAAATAAAAGATGTTTTGAAAAATACTGATAGTCTATCTGCTTATCAAAGTTCTGATTTATCTATTTTTTATAAAGATTATTTTTGATATCTAAATTTAAATTAAACAAAGCAGCAAAAGATATTAGAAAAAACAAATAATCAAGTCCATAAATCGTTATACTATTTTCAACTAACATTCTTGAAGAAAAAAATAATATCAATAATAATGAAGATAAGTGATAAAATTTAAATAATTTACCCTTTTTTATGTCTGATCTACTATTGAAAAGATTAATTATAATATTTAGTAATTTTAAGTAGATTATAATAAAAAAAAGCAACCCTAAAAATCCCGATGTGATTAAAATATAAAATAGACCATTTGATGCATTTTGAGTTACTAAATATCTATCTGCTTGAGAACCATATCCGAATATAAAATTTGAAAGTTTTGATTTAAAAATATATTCTGATAGACCCGCCCATATTTCTAATCTACCTGTGCTAAAACTACCCCCATGACCAAAATTTCTAGTATTTTCTTTTATATTCTGAACATTATTTATTTTGGCTTCTAATTCTTTAATTTGTTTTTTAGTGTTATCAATATCAGCTTTATATTTTTCGTCTTTTTTTGATTTATCTTCAAGATCAGAAATACTATTTTGCAAAAATTTATAATCTTTATTGATTGAATAAACACTGTAACTTAATTTTAATTTAACTATTCCCTTAGATGTGAGGACAATAAAAGTTAATAAGAAAATAATTGAGAAAAGATTTTTTAAAAAACTTTGATTTTTAAAAAATAATATTAAAGTTGATAAAATTAAGAAATAAAATGAAGTCCGAGATTGAAAAAGATAAACAACAGCACCTAAAAATATTAATAAAAAGAAAATTTTGTAGTTAAATCTAGATTTTTGTGTGACAAAATAAGATAGTAGAGTTAAAAATAATATTAAATACCATCTTGATATTCCTGTAGATCTTGGGGCAGGCATGTCTAAAAGAGTCCCCCAGGTTAGATATGGTAACCAATAAAGATATGATTTATTATCATAATTTATCCACTCATACAAAATTCTTGTTGAATAAATAATTGTTATAATAATTAAAATTATTATGCTTAAATAAAATATATTTCTTACATAATCTTTATCGTTAATAATTAATGCTATAAGTGGAATTGGTAAAATGAGAGAAATGCCAGTAAAAAATGAGTAACTAAACCTCAAATTATAGCCATTGGTAGCTAGAAATTCTTTATTTAAAATCTCTTCAAATAGATCTGGATTAAAAAAGTAGAAATTTGCAAATCCCAACAATTGACAAAAAGAGTATAAATAGAGAGAGTATAAAACTATATTATGACTAAAATTGTAATTTTTAATAAATAGAAAATAACTGTAAATAATTATTGGTAAACTATACAATAATACGAACCTTAAAAGATTAAAAAGTTCTATAAAATTATATTGCAAAGGACTATAATTCCATTTGGTGTTTAAACTTCCAAAAAAAACTATCCACAGGCCAGATACAATTAAAATTTTTTCATTATCAGAAATTATTTTTTTTAGTTTATTCATTTAAATTTTCTCTGACAAACTTGTTGATCAAGTATTTAAAATAAAATTCTTTATCCAAGTTCTTTTTATTATTTTTTATCTTTTTATTAATTTTTTCAAAATTTTTTATAATGAAAGTTATTTTACTTAAAACCTCATATTTTTTGTTATATATAAATATATTATCAAACTTAATATTATCTATACCTTTTAAAGCATATTTCGTACATAGTATTATTTTACCTCCATACAAAGCTTGAAGCGTTTTTAATTTTGTGCCAGGTGCGTTTTTAAGTGGCAAGAAAATTATTTTACTACGTTTAAGAACATTATCATAATCTTTTTGATTTAATATTCCAAAGTATCTTACATTTTTATTTTTTAAATAATGACTTGGAAATCCTTCTCCACTAAAGAAAAAATAAAAATTTTTATGTTTTTTTTGTATTTTATTAATATGAAAATTTATAATTTCGTCTATTGCTATTTTATTTGGATAATAAGAATAGCTGCCAGGAAAAAATATAATATCTTTCGGCAAATGTATTTTGTTTGAAAGATTTTTTGAAAATAATTTATCAACTCCATTTTTTAAAAGAATAGTTTTTACTTTGTATAATTTATAAAAAAGTTTTTGATCGGTTTTAGATACAGCTGTACTATATTCACAAGTTTCTAAAATTTTTTTTTCAAAAATTTTCGTGAGAAAAACAATGAAGTGTGAATTCTTCAATTTTCTCACTTCATATTCAACATTATGAGAATGATAAATTATTTTAAGATTTTTAATTAATATTTTAGTTAATTTTATTATTACAAATGAAAAAAAACACCAACTTGCACCTTCAATTATTAAAATTTTTTTATTTTTTTTTTTAAAAAAAACTTTTAATTTTAATATTAAGACAAAAATAAAAAAAAGCTTAAATAAGGGGTTGTTATATAAAATATTTATATTTATAACATTTTTATATTTTTTGTTTTTTTTTAAATGTACAAACTGGAATAATTTTTTATTTTTTGTTGGAAGATATTTTAGAACTAAGCGTGTTATATCTGCTGCACCATGCCAACTCGGCAACGCTGTATAAAGACTTATAATAGCCACATTTGAATCGTTAAAGCTAAATTTTTTGCTTTGCATAAATTTTTTGTTAAATTTGAATAAGTATGTA
>MDTG01132110.1_pt1 | contig 14827 bp, 16 predicted proteins | sample 811421 | NCBI WGS metagenome assembly MDTG01 (sample SAMN05326645, study PRJNA326480) | marine metagenome | isolation source: seawater | place: Pacific Ocean: South East | collected 2011
CCCCTTTTTATCAATTTTGTTCTTGTTCCAATCATTTCCAAGACCATCTAAAAAATACGGTGGATCTGTACACACCATATCAATTGAATTTTCTGGGAGGCGTTTCATACCATCAAGACAATATACAAGTTCAATTCGATCGACTTCCATATTACAAAAATGGTTCCAAACTTTAACCTTGAATCGTTCATGGTAATTTGAGTTGTATATCTTCGGAGCTAATTGGGGTGGATGGAAGCCAATTGAACAAATAATAATATACATGCCCACTTCCCTCGAGAAACTTCAATTTCTCTAGGCTGGCTCGTTTTTGCCCTACGTCTAGGGAATTGAATACATCATAGCCTTGATTTCTTGCGAGAATGAATGCGTCGTTATAGACATCTCCAACTATATGAAATACATAAACTTGTTTGACAACACCTTGCCCGTCTACACGATCGTACGGAATATCATAAAAGGAGATGAAATCTTCTGTTTCGTCGTTCACATATGAGTGAATTGGAAGCATCCAATGCTTAACCCATTCCATGTCAATTTGAGGTGCCACTTTGAATTCTTTGAAATATTTTTCGAGTATTCGGGTAACTTTTGGTATATCTTTAGATGTCATCTTCCTAAATTGAGAGCTTCCTCGGACTTCATAATACCTTTCTCTTAGTCGGTTTGTCTGATGGAACCCAGTCTTCACAAGTTTTTTGACATTGAGGAAGCGATGCCAATATGAACTCTTTACCAGGGAACCGGGTATTTTTGTTGCGGCTGTGTATACCGCCTGCCAGATACCCTTTGTATTAGCAATTCTTTTGATTTCACTTATGAGTATAGGTGCAAATCCCCGGTCTCTGTAGTCGGGGTGAACACAAAGAAAATTGATTTGAACCATATTGAGAACATCTTTACACACTCTTACTTTTATTGGAACACTGGAAATGTACCCAATAAGTTCGCCAGTATCATTGTGACGGATACCTCTATTTTCATAACCCGGTGTTTGTGACGCCCATTTGAGAGTTTCAATTGAGTATGTTAGTCTAAAAGTTTCATCGCATACATAATAAGGTTTTAAAAGTCTATGCGCCTCTTCAAGTTTGGGTGTATCCCACGAAAACCCTTCGGGAAGTTTCATTGGTTCAATTATTATCTTCTTATCCTTTTCAATTTCCCTACCGCTTTCATATGTCACACCTTCTTGGGGAACTGGCTGTTTATCCCAGAATGTCCTCATTTATATAAATAGAATAGCTTAAAGTTTTAAGCAGTGTGCTACGTATAAAACATGTCCCTCGAACAAGATTACACTACAGTCCCAGGTCAACTATTTGCGTGTCTCTCCGTCGTAGGACCAGAGGCCCCACAAAAGAATGACAAGTTTGGTATCAAAATCCGTGGTGCCTTTGCCTCCCGTGACGAGGCTGCGGCGCATGCGAAGCGTCTCCAGAAGGAAGATAGCACCTTTGACATCTATGTGGTTGATATGTACAAATGGTTGTTGATTCCACCGGATCCACTTAAAATTGAAGACGTTCATTATCAAAATGAAAAATTGGAAGAGATTATGTCGGGGTACAAGGATAATCAAGCCGAAGCTGCGCGGATGTTCAATGAACGAAAGCGTGACATGGCTGAAGCTAAGTCGTATGTCAAGCCAGGTGACGAAAACTCTATGTTCTACACCAAGCCAGATGAACCACCGGTTAGTCACCCAGCTGATCTTATCGAAAAGCTCAAGAAGGAAAAGCCAGATGCCCAAATGGAAGATCTCGTCAAGGAAGCCGATGCCCTCGTTGCGGCGGAAATCGAAGAGAGACGCAAGTGGCGCGAAGAACAGGCGAAGGCGAGTGAAGAACCAGAAGCCTCCTCCGCCTAAATTAAATATTAGTTAATTTTAGAACAAAAATGTGGAAAATAATTTTAACCATTATTTTGACAAGCGCGTTCTTTATTTTGTTTTTTGAACCAAGTAAAATTGTGAATTCAAGAAACAAAAGTGGGAAAGTTAAGGTGGATACGGCACATGGATTCGTCGAGGATACACGCGACGCGTTCATTATTCCTATGTATCCGACCCAGGTTATGAATCGTGACATCACAGGAAAAATCATTCCAATTTATGGGGACACGGGGAATTTCACTGGGTACTCAAGCGTACCGGAGGATCACTGGCTGCATGGTTTTCCCCATGAAAAAGCCAAGTAAAAACACGGCAAATGCTATAATCCAAACCGACTTATCGACATTTGAAAAAAAATCATTTCTTTCTGTTGGGTATGCGTTAAATTGTTGTTGTGGGGGATACATCGTCTCAGGAGGTTGAAAATAGTATTGTTCTTCGTTTATAGGTGTACTATCTTCAAACTTCTCCTCCTTTTCTTTAAATGGATCATCTACTGGATTATAATCAATCGGATTTCCTATATCAGTTTCCATTTTTTAATATAGATTGCCTTTTTTTTAAGCATCTTCTTCCTCACTTTCTTCGTCGTCCACTAGGAAATCTTTCATACTGCCTTCATCGTCATCATCAGAATCACTTTCCTCTTCAGAATCGTATTCGTCTTCGGTCTCAATATCGGATCCTAAATCTGAATCGTGTTCTTCGGGTGAGTAATCGTCTTCAAGAACAGTTTCCTCTGGTTGATAGAGATCCGGTTTCTTTATTTTTCTTCCTGTTCGCGTTCTGGTCTGAACCATTAAATAATTAAAGACTCCTGCTTTTTAAGTATCTTTCACCCTTTTGGCGATGTTTTAAGCGCTTCTTTGACGCTCCCACTGAGACAATGAGTGCTTACACTCCCCTTTGGCACCCTTTTACAAACTGGACATTTTTGTGTTATTGTATAACCCCCATTGATAACATATGATATCGTATGACCATCATGATTTCCCTTGATTATCTCACAATATGAAGATGTAGTTGACACGACGAAATTCTTTTTTAATTGGGTGATTCCTATAACTCTTGTGTCATCCGGACATTTCATGTGTTTCTGCATGAATGATTCCAGGTGCGGCTTCACATCACTCTGTTTAATTTGGGGCTTCTCTTCAAATTTTTTGATTTCTGGACACTTTCTGAGATTGTCCTTTTCGGGGTACAACTTCTGAACAATCTTGGGGGTAAGTGTATGCTTGCGACCATAGAAGTCTTTACAGAACCCATCCCGGCGACCCCGAATTGTTTCACATCTACAAAAACACTTTTGAGCTATAGTTGAACCGCTAATAAGAAACCATACATGATTCGAACTATGACTTCTCTCGAGATTCTCACAATACTTCGAATTGGTTGAAACGAGATAGGTTTCCTTGTGTTTGAAAATTTTTGTAATCGTAGAATCACACTGCCCCTTCATATTCACCTGAACAAAGTCCTCAATGAGACCTCTGAGCTCATTGTTCTCAATTTCATCTTTTGTCTGGGCATCTGTGAATGACCCCTCTTTGATGACAGAAGATGGCGGCTCCACTGTAATATGTTGTGGTTGCTCGGTCCGAATAGAGGACATTTTGAGGATATCCAGATTTGGCTGAGGATCGATTTTTTTCAGCATACTGAGGGGACCATGATTATATATAAATAGGGGTAGATAGGCAACCTGTACAACTTTACCCTTACCTCCACACTCCTCACAACCCTGGCCACCACACGGCATGTGCTTTGCCATCTTGTGAGACCATGGCATACGAAATCCACTTCCTTTAGATTTCCTACGAACGCTGCCATATACAGCCGCATCTACAATTTCATTCCAATCCATCGCACCTTTAGACTTTGAGAGTGCCACGAGAATGTGTTCTCTAAGAGCGATGGCCGATGACTGATCTACGACAAATCCTGGCCAGTTGAGATGAACCCCAGTCTTCGTATATCGTCCAACCATCTTCGGGGGTGACACGGAAATTAGACAATCCTTGCCACCGTGGCGCTTTACCTTGTCACAAATGATCTTACATATATCCTGAATCTCCGCAATCGTGAGAGATCTGGTATCTTTATAATCAATGTCCACAAAGAAGTTATAATTTGGAGTCTTCTGTTCGACGACAAACAGTTGTTCGCCAGACTTGACAGCTTCTATATACTTCTCGTGAAACTCATTCAATTTATCAAATGGCACGGAAAGGACGCCACCGTCCATGAGCACATGTGATAGATTGGTTGCATTGTTAATTTTTTGTTGAATACACCACCGTTTAAACATACCTTTGTATCGCGTCTAACCTCTAAACCACCTAATAAAAGAAACGTCTGCGTATTCTTTAGGTGACTCTGCGAGTTCTTTTTTGATAACAAGAAGTTCATACACTTTCTTATTTTCATTTTCCTTTATCCACTCCTCTACCTCTTCCGGGCAGAGACCCCTGTATGTTTTGAGTAGTTCTCCTATCTGCATTAAAATGTAAGCCTTTGACTTCATTCTACTTAATAGAGAATGTTTTTCTATTGAGGGAACTCACACACGAGTAAAATTCTGGATTTTTGAGAACATTGTCCACGATGCGTGACCATCGCTTACGAGAATTGAACTCCTCGAGGGTATCAAAGCTCATGTAATCATTCTCGTCAAAAGTTTTCTTTATTGGTTGCTTGTTAATTTTTTTGATATGTGTTTTTTGTTTTTCCTCGTAGAACTTTCTTACGAGTGCCTGCTGCTGGGATTTAGTATAGTTTACAAAGAAGATGAAAACATTATATTCCAAATCAACTGTTGGGCTCTCTTTGACTGTAAATTTAAACTCTGTATACTCGCCATTTTTTAGAGAAACCACCCCCCTGGTCTCTTCCTCTAGTTCCCGGAGAGCACAACGAAGGGGGTTGAAAAACTCCCTCCGTCTACACCCCCCTGTAACAAAAATCCAATCCTTAAAACGCCGATCCCTCACAGTTAGAAACTTGGGCTTTTCATCGACAAAACTGACCGGTATCGCTATAGCTTTGTATTTTTTCATTGCGCATTCGCAAGTTATAATAAATGAATATGTTTATTCTTCTCCATTTCCTTCAGTAACGTTCCCGTCATTTTCAGGTTCAGTTTCAACTGTTGGTTCGGATTCTGGTTCGGGTGCACTGAGACGGTGTATGAGATGAGCTGAAAACTTCTTAAGGTTTTCGACATCAGATTTAGCCTTGTTCATTTCCTTGAATAAGAAGATAACACCTGCAATCGCCACAATTGTGGCGACCATCATAAGGGTTTCGCGATCCATTGGAATCATTATAAATTATAAACACCCCTTCTTTTTAAGTAAGAGTACCCATATAGGTCCTGCCTGGTGGAGGACATTCATATGGTGTTTGGGCAAATTGTACGGCTTCGTAATGCGTAGGTTCACAGGACTTTTGAGTTGGTTGTGTGGGTTGACCGACAAACTTTTCAAGTGTCCTGGATTTTGGATCGTACGTCAATACAAAAACGATGGCGAGGAGGAAAACTATGTTCCACATATGCTTTATTAAATACGGAGAGTTTAGTTACTGTAAAGGAGACCGCCCATACCGTTCTCCACGCGTAAAATGTTGTAATTGACCGCATAAATGTCGTCATCACAATCCCGAGTATCATTAACGATGCGGGCTGAGTCGAGACGACTGAAATTTAGGGTCCCTGTAGGTTGCAACTTACTAGTTTCCAAGCAGAATGGATACAAGAAAAGGGTCTTGAGAGTCGCTGGCTTGGACGCGTTGGTTGTGTTGTAATAGAGTGGGACGTGAGAGAAGTTTGGATCGGCAAACTTGAAGTCCGACACATCAGTTCCATTGATTTGAAGCTTGAGTTTGTTATCATTGTTGAGTATTCCAAGCGCCGACACCTTACCCGCAGCGAGATATTTCACTGGGTGGTTAAAGTTAAGTTCTTGGATCTTGCCAAGGGAGGCGGTCGCCTTTTGGACTTGGGTAATGATCATGTTTTGTGGAGTACTGGCGAAGTGTTCACGCTCATCGGTGTCCAAATAAACGTAGTTGGCGTATATGTCCCACTTATCGCTGGCAGCCGCGGACCCCCATGTAATTCGAAGTTCCACGTCATGGTACTGAAGGGCAACAAGAGGGAGGGCGGTTTGGAGGTTTTCACAGAAAGCAAAACGAAGGGGGTAAAATCGGGAAGTACTGGCACCGGCGTTAAGATCACCGGAAACCGACTTGGACGCGTTTGTAGCGGAGAGTACTGGGGCGATGAGGGTAGAGTAAGTGGAGTCCTGATCATCAACGACTTGACCCCCGACTAGGAGTTCTACCTTGGCAATTTTTGTGCGCCAGTCGGCAGCACTGTACCCCTGGGCGGCGGATCCGTCGTTGGGTACAAGGTAAACATAGCTGAGGAGATCCCCCTTTCTTTCGAACCGAACAGTTGACATACCCCCATTGGAGACATTCCCCTGGATCACCTGGCGTTCCACAGTTTGGGAAAAATTTGTGTGTCGCTTGTAGGTAGAGCGAAAAAAGCTGATTTCTGGCTGACCGACGAGGTGCGCATCCTGAGCACCGACAGCAACAAGTTGGGCGATACCACCAGACATTTTTTATATTATAGTGAGAGTTTTTTTTAAGCCGTCTTGGATATTTAAATCATATTAAAAATATTAGCATATGTAATTATATGATTGAAATACTTAATGAGGAATTGGATCTCTTGGATAAATTAGATTGGGATAATTCGGAATATATTAAAGTAAAATATGACCCAGAAAAACAAAGAACGGTGAATCCAGATGAAGTCCTCGATAAATATATGCGAAGTGGTGTGGTTGATTACCAATATCCTGGTCGAGATATATATAACAATAGAACGGCATACAATCATAAGTTTGGGGTTGAAGTCATCGACCGCATATGTGATAAATTATCCCAGCATACAGGATCACGACTTGTGAAGCATCGTGGTACATTTTATATGCCACCGGGTTCTGTATGTGGATGGCATACGAACAGCAATGTTCCAGGTAGACGTGTATATCTAACGTGGGCGGAAGAAGAAGGTAAAAGTTGTTTTAAATATTATGATAAAGATACAGACCGGGTCATCACCAGGTATAATAAAAAGGGTTGGCATGTAAATGATTTTACCATACCAAAGCAGGGTAAGTTATGGCATTACATAAGTAGTGATACACATCGAAAAAGTATTGGATTTTTAATATATTAATATATCAAAATATGAGTTCCATTCCTTCCCTGGCTCGTGGAGTACATGAATGTAGAGGTCCGACACACTCAAGATATGGTGATTGGAGGATTGATGGCAAAGACCGCATATTATTACTCAGGGACATTACCGATTTATTGACAGACGATAAAATAGATACTATACCCCACGACGAAATATGTTGGAAGGGGTATGATCTAGACCACTCGTTACTTGGATATAATTGCGCCTGTTGTATAGGTTTTCGTTATGCCAGGTGTGATCCTACAATACCACCAGTTATAGTCGAAGGAGCATCCAACCCAGCCAACCGCAAATATAGATTGATTGATGGCAAGCATCGGTTGCAAAAACGCATTATAACCGATCCCAGTACTAAGGAGTCTCAATTTTATGTTCTCCAGTATAGCGACATTAAAGATAAGTTAATTTCCCCTTAATGTATCGACTCTCTTTGTAAACTCTTCATATTTAGCCTGTAATTCATTTAATCTCTCCAAATCCTGTAGCCTCTGTTTATCTACTTCCTGGACAGAAGCTGTCACCAATGATACTATCTCACTAGGACAAAGCGCGAGGAAGTCATACTTCAACGTACCAAATATTCTAAATACACCGTCTTCATTTTCATCTATAATATCAGTAGCGCTTTCCTCAACTATAAATTTAAATATAGTGCCATCACCTTCTACTTCACCACAATTTTCTGGGTTGTAAACGGCGTCTATAGTTTCTGCATTAATCCCATCGTCAATTGTACCGTCTGGTCTGTATTCAATCTGAAAAACAAACGCATTGGATGTATCAATCGTCTCTGGAAGTGGGGCAAATGTTGTAAAAGTGTATTGATATGCAGTAGTTGGATTATCTTCGTCCGCGACACCGAATAGTTTTTTATCTGAGATTGTTCCATACTCGCATATATCTCCGACATATCCACTGGTCATTTTCACCGCTTCTGGTATTTCTTCCTGAACTTCTTGAGCGATAAATCCAAGATCGTGTCTTCGATTATCTTTTCTTATATAACCTACGGGTTTTAGTTTGTTAACTTTTGAAAGTGCTTCTTTCGTGTCTATTGTGGTTATATTCTCTTTAATACGGCGATCGGAGTACGCCCAAAACCCTGCATGTGATATCATTCCAGATGTGGTCCGAAGTCCATAATCGAATGACCTCGCGACGAGGGACCCCGTATTGGGATATCCAACGTTTCCGGCGACAGGTCCGCCAGACGTGTATGGGTATGCCGCCGCTCGAAGCCCGTAAGCGGCAAACGCCGTTCCACTGTTGGCGTTACATTTGAGGGTATATGAAATATTTCCATTTACTTTACCGGATCCATTCACATTTATGCTCCACGTTCCCCCGGCATTACCCCCGGTTCTAGTGGGGACGTCGAGAGATGACCTGAAGTTACCTGCGGCATTTTTACGAATGTAATTATCATACGAGGAGTAGAAAACTGTATCACCGTTACGAGTACCAGCACCATGTGACATGTTCAAATACGCCGCAAACCCATAGTTCATATATATATGTCCGGACGAGTGGCGTATTACAACTGTGTTGACAGCAGAATTCACTGATCCGGCAATGCCACCGAGATTGCCAGCGTTATTGGCATAAGGTACATTTGCGTTTATATGGTTGGTGGACGAATTATACGTCAGGTTAGAATCCGTAAACAGTGCCTTGTCACCCGCTGCGTGTGAATCCACAAAAGCAATGTAGTCTGTATTGTTACTACTATCCCTATCCGTAAACGCGACTGCATTCGCCGCATTCGCATGGGTCGCCGATCCCACGGTGGTCGCATATGTCACGTTGGTTGTGGAACCCGCCGTGGTGGCGTATGCCGCATTGGCGGCGGATCCATTCACATTGATACTCCACGTCCCCGACGCATCCCCTCCATTTGTCGAGGGGACGTCCAAGTACGTCCGTACACTCCCCATATTGCTACAAAATCGTATATAGTTATCATTTGTTGAAACTCGGTGTGCGATCGCGCCACTGATAGTATTTTGATTCTGGTAATATGATCTAAATAACCGAGTTTTAAGATCACCGTCTGTCGCGGTACGAGCAGCAATTGTGTTCGCGGTTCCGGTATCGTTGACGGCGAGACCGCCAATATTGGTCGCGTTCGCGGTTTGGGCCACATTTGCGTTTATATAGGCGGTGGCCGGATTATACGTCAGATTTTCATCCGTATAAAGAGAACGTTGACCGGGGGTATGCCCGAGGGTGAAAGCAACATAGTTCGTCTCGTTTTGGGTGTCTCTATCCGTAAACGCAACGGTGTCCGCTGCACCAGCACTCGTGGCATATGCGGCGTTAGTAGCGGAACCCGCATCGGTGGCGTATGCGGTGTTAGTAGCGGTAGATGAACTTCCGCTTGCATTACCTGTCACGTTTCCTGTGAGACTGGCAGTAACAGTACCTGTAACTGTAGCGGCACCCGGATATTTCACTTCATTGGTCGTCGCCATTTATTACTATTATACTCGTACAATTTTTTTACTGGATTTAATTAGATTCTAGCGTATCGAGTATTTCCGATACTTCTTTACATTTAGCTTCTAAACTGGTTATTTTAGCCTGATCATGTAGTCTTAACTTATCTATTTCCTGAACAGACGCTGTGACCATTGAGAGTATCGAGTCTCCACCTAATGCTCGCATATCCTCGACACCCGTACCATATAATCTGTAAGTTTCCTGTTCATTGATACCTTCAATATCATCTTCGCCAATTAATAGTTTAATAATTGACGTGGATTGATCTCCATACCCAGGTGGTGTGTATACTTGGCCAGATATTTCTGGCTCGTAAAGAGTGTCTATACATACATTTTTAACCCTATTTGGACTATGTTGATCAATTCGAAAAATAGCCGTTGTTGATGCATCGAATGTATCCGGAATTGGATTAAAAGTTGTCATAGTGTATTCATATATATTACTATAACTACCCGACGTATCTTTGCTAAGCATGTGCCGCTCATCTTCATTAATTAATCGTCTACCTGAAAATTTTCCAAACTCGCATATGTTTCCAACAATGCCCGTTGTCTTTGACACCGACTCCGGAATTACTTCTTGAACTTCTTGGGCGATAAATCCATATTCAGGCTGTCTGGTATCTTTCTTTATAAAGGACACGGGTCGGAGTTTATTTACTTTTGAAAGTGCGTAATCCGTTTCTATGGGGACTATATCGTCTTTAATACGACGATCGGAAACTTTGAATAGCCATTGATTGGTGATTATCCAGTTTGATCCCATGAAACCGTAAGTTGCGTTCATTAGCGCTGCCTGGGAGGGAGGTGGGTAACTTCCATCGAAACCGTCGTCGCCGTCATTATCGCTGAAGTTCGCCAGCGCGTGCGCAATTCCGTTAGCGTGTAACCTCTTCCAAGTCCAAGATCTGTGACTGTGATTGGCGGACCCGGTGATATGTACAAGGGAGGTATTCCCTCGCGCGTTCGATGGCCCGAGGTGAGCCGCACTTCCATTGATGTTAATGCTCCATGTCCCTGACGCACTACCCCCACCTCTCTGGGGGGCGTCAAGAGCCGCTCTCATGCCAGAGGCGGTCGTTTTACGAATGTAACTATCATTCGAGGAATAGAAAACTGTATCACCGTTACGGGTACCAGTGCCGTGTGACATGTTCAAATACACCGAAAACCCATAGTTCATATGTACATGTGCACTGGTAGTTCGTTGTACAATTGAGTTGCCATTAGCATTGGTCGACAAGGCTAGTCCACCGAGATTGCCAGCGTTATTGGCATAAGGTACATTTGCGTTTAGGTAGTTCGATGACGAATTATATGACAGGTTAGAGTCTGTGAAGAGTGCCTTGTCACCCGCTGCGTGTGAATCCACAAAAGCAATGTAGTCTGTATTGTTACTACTATCCCTATCCGTAAACTTAACTGCATTCGCCGCATTCGCATGGGTGGTGTTGAGTGCCGTGGTGGCGTATGTTGCGTTGGTGGCGTTAGCCGCACTGGTCGCGTATGTCGCATTGCCGGCGGATCCGCTGATGTTAACGCTCCACGTCCCCGACGCATCACCCCCGCTTCTAGTGGGGACGTTTAAAAAAGTTCGCGACGCGGACTTACTGCTACAAAATCGTATATAGTCATTATTGCCACCGGCGGTGATTCGATATGCGAGCGCACCACTGATAGAATTTTGATTCGTGTAATTTGTTCTAAATAACCGCGCTTTAAGATCCCCAGAAGTGTTTCGTTGCGCTATACTATCCGCATTAGCCTCCGTGGAGGGTGAGACATCCTCCAGAGTCGCCACGTTATTGGCGTGCCATGCATTTGCGTTTAGGTAGTGGGTGGATGAATTATAGAATAAACCGGAATCCGTATACAGCGCCTTGTTACCCGCGGTGTGTGAACCTACAAAAGCAACGTAGTCTGAGTCGTTAGTATTATTTCTGTCTGTAAAGTCAACGGTGGCCGCTGCACCCGTACTCGAAGCAGATGTTGCGTTAGTACTTGAACCCGCTGTAGTTGCGTATGCCGCGTTGCTGGCACTGCCTGCGGATCCGGAAATGTTCCCTGTGACGTTTCCCACGAGGGTGGCAGTCAAAGTATCTTCTACTACGACATCACCCGCAAAACTCTGCAGGTTGGTTGTTGCCATTTCTACTATACCTGTATAATTTTTTTTATTGGGTTTCAATCTAAAAAATTATATTATCATTCGTTCTAAATCTTAATTTGTTTTTAATTCTGAAAGTGTTTTAGATAATTCTTCATATTTGGTTTCTAATTCGTTTATTTTCGTTTTACTTTGTATCATTTGTTTATCTATTTCCTGTACAGATGCCGCGATCATAGATATCATTTGTTTATCACCCTCTAATGTCTTAATGTCCGTGGTATATCTACCATATAATCTGTATATTTCGTCTTCATTGACATATCTGTACCCAACATTTCCTTCAAAAATTAATACTTTAATCACCGAATCGCCTTCTATTTCACCACATAATTTAGGATTATAGAAAACCTCGAATCTATTGGTAAATCTTATCGCATCCTCCGGACCTTTCACTTCAACCCGTAAAACAAATGGTTTTGATGTATCATACGACTCTGGAAGTGGAGATAAAGTTGTGATAGTGTATTGATACACATTTGCTTTGAAGATATCATCGTTCAACATATGGGAAGGATACTCAATTCCCATCTTTTTTACAATTTCATCTCTTGTATTCTTCAACGTCTGCATTTCCTCGGATCCGAGTAGTCTTTTACCTGAAAATTTTCCAAATACACAAATATCTGCAATGAACCCGTCGGAGATTCCCACCATTTCCGGTAGTTCTTCTGCAACCTCTTGAGCGATAAATCCATAGTCAAAATCCCTGGTATCTTTCCTCGTATAAGATACGGGGCGCAGTTTATTTAATTTTGAAAGTGCGTAATTCGTATCTATAGTGGTTATATCGTCTTTAATACGGATATCCGAATGCCTATACATGTCACCACCCGAGACGATAGACCTTTCAACCTTGGCACTCACAGCCCGGGTCGTCGGGTTACCGGCACTGGGTCCGTCGTCACTGTTCCCCCACCATGCAAACCCACCTATGAACATTGTGTAGTAGTACTGCGCACCATCGGAAAAGGCGGTGGTGGAGAAGCTGTCCGAACCGGTACTATATAAAGTCCCACCCATGGTAGTCTTGAGTGAGTTGACGTATCCATTCACATTTATGTTCCATGTCCCTGACGCATTACCCCCGGTTCTAGTGGGGAGGTTAAGAGACGCTCTCATGCCATTCTTGGTATTTTTACGAATGTAATTATCATACGAGGAGTAGAAAACTGAATCACTGTTACGGTTACCAGCGCCGTGTGATATGTTCAAATACGCCGAAAATCCATAGTTCATGTATAAATGCCCGGACCCTTCTCGTTGTGCAATTGAGTTGCCATTAGCACTCGTTGATGCGGAACGGCCGTCGAGAGTGCCAGCGTTATTGGCATAAGGTACATTTGCGTTTAGGTAGTTCGATGACGAATTATACGTCAGACTAGAATCCGTAAACAGTGCCTTGTCACCCGCTGCGTGTGAATCCACAAAAGCAATGTAGTCTGTATTGTTACTACTATCCCTATCTGTAAACGCAACTGCATTCGCCGCATTCGCATGGGTCGAGGAACCCGCATTCGTCGCATATGTCGCATTGGTTGCGGAACCCGCATTCGTCGCATATGTCGCATTGGCGGCGGATCCATTGATGTTAATGTTCCACTCCCCCGTTGCACCACCTCCAGTTCTACTAGGGGCACCAATGAAGGTTCGTACACTCCCCATATTGCTACAAAATCGTATATAGTTATCATTTGTTGAAACTCGGTGTGCGAGCGCACCACTGATAGTATTTTGATTCTGGTAAGATGATCTAAATAACCTCGCAGTAATATCTGCGTCGCCGTCTCTCTTTACAATCGTGGACGCAACTACACCTGTATCTAATTCATGTGCGCCATTCGGTCCCGCGGCGTTGGTCGCGTTAATGGCATAAGGTACATTTGCGTTTAGGTAGTGGCTGTATGGATTATACGACAGATTAGAATCCGTTCTGAGCGCCTTGTTACCCTCGGAGTGTGAACTTACAAAAGCAATGTAGTCCGTCTCGTTTTGAGAGTCTCTATCCGTAAACGCAACGGTATCCGCTGCACCCGCATTCGTCGCATATGTCACATTGGTTGCGGCACCCGCCGTGGTGGCGTATGTTGCGTTAGTGGTAGAAGATACAGACCCGGAAATGTTCCCTGTCACGTTTCCCACAAGGCTGCTATTTAAATTACCTGTAACAGTGGCTTTACCGGGAATGTGTTGTATATTGGTCTGCGCCATTTATTACTATTATACCCGTACAATTTTTTTGTCTGAGTTTTCTTTATCCGCAGTGATACGTACACCCAACACTCGTTTCCTGATCCATCGACTGAGAATGTCTGTAATGCCATTTCTACTAATGTGTCTGTATATTTTTTATATTGGAGTTTTCGACATAAAAAATTATAGTATTAGTTCTAAAATCTAAAATTAATATCCAAAATCCGACACTTCCGCCGTAGAACCCTCATGTAGAGATGAAAGTTCACCCGCACTGTTCTGAGAGATGTATTCAACGAACACATTGTAGGCACCAGCTGCTGCCATATTTGTCGTGGGCTTTAAACTTACAGTGTTAGATGTCAGTGTTAGATCCACATTCCACGGGTTTGTACTCGCCGGTCCAAATACCGTGACAGGGCTTGTAGCTATATTAGTTGATGGCGTAGATCCCGACCAATGACCTCCACAACATTCAAATGAAATTGTACTCACTTCGGTAGGTGATTCTACAAGATGGGCTACAATTTTAGCAGAAAATACATGATTTGTGAATGTGAGTTTAATTGTAGAATTTGCGATTGTTTGGCCATTTGATAAAGTTCCCGAATATGAATAAGTCTTCTTGGCAACCCCATTCGAGTTTATAATTGTACCACCGTGAACATGTAATTTCGTCTTTGGAGTCGCTGTGGCTATACCTACATTTCCAGTTGCTCGATTTATATTGGAATTACTGACTGTCCAGTTACTGAAAGTTGGGATATTGCCAGCTATTCTCAAATTATGACCAG
>MDTG01235565.1_pt1 | contig 14827 bp, 15 predicted proteins | sample 811421 | NCBI WGS metagenome assembly MDTG01 (sample SAMN05326645, study PRJNA326480) | marine metagenome | isolation source: seawater | place: Pacific Ocean: South East | collected 2011
CGCGGTCATGATGGGCGCTCTTTTACTCAAACTCATCCTTGAGACTTCGTTCTTAGGATGGGGAGCATGGGCATGCATTATTGTCGCCGCTATAAACTTTTATGGCGCATACGTCGGCCGGCAGAGCGGTTCTACCAGTCAAAATCCATAAGTTCATCGAGATCGATACCAGGTAATTCCGCAGCGCAATCAAACAGACTTCCAATGACGGGAAACAGTATTCGGGCTGCGGCGTCATCATCAAGCGCTAACTCGTCTTCTGCCGCTAACAAAAGCTCTATTAGCTCCATTTCCGACAAATCTTGTAACGCGCATGCAAACAACGCCACATCCATTTCGGCGCCATCGGCCATTCCAATTGCAGCAAGTTCTTTAAGGTCGACACAGTCGCTCATAGATTTAAGAAACGGACCTTCCAATTGAGGTGGAAGTTCATCAGAAGTAAGCCAAGCAACGCCTGTGGCATTTAAAGTGTCCATCCCTACGCGATCAACCAGGCCGTTACCAACACAGCGCGCGTCTGAAGATTCGAACCCGATTTCACCTAGTCCACCAAAATCCGACGCTGCCCCACTCGATACGAACCGGTCAACAAATACTTGTTCTTGCGGTGACCTGTCATCTGAAGAACCAGAAACAGCCTTGTAGATACCAAATGCTGCTCCACATACGAGAAGAGTCACCACAACAGTAAGACCTATAAGTTGCTTTCGTTCTTCACTATTCGGTTGCCTAGTTGCTTCTGGCACGAATATCTGCTGTTTCAGTGCAGTGAACTCTTCTTCATCGATTTCACCCGAGTCTCGCAGGGCTATAAGCCGTTCTAAATCATTAATTTCAGAGGACATCTCCGTCACGCTCCTGAGGCAACTCTGGGACAGTAAACCAATTACACCATTTCTGGTAGGAATCGCAGGGACCTTCTCTCTTTTCTTCGGCCCCGTGCCTGAGCTACAGGCCTTATTAAACGGTTTATGCCCACTTTGAATAGAAACGGTACCCCTGCTAGAACGAGAGCGTCAGATCTAATTGTCTAATGATCCTTGAGAAGGTGGACCAATGAAATTTATTCAAATAGTGGAGCAAAGCGGTGATATCGAAGAAGCTCGTGCCGAGATTGAGGGCTATTTTGAGAGCACCGGAGATGACACCCAGGTCAAGAAATTGACTCTGTGCACTGATCGTGATGTTCCTGGAAAGATCTTGAGCATCGTCGAGTTCGAATCATGGGACACCGCTTCCGACAACAACGACCTTGAGGCCACGCAAGAGGGCGCTGCTAAGGAGCAAGCGGCATCCTCTGTGACCTACCGAAATCTCGATGCTCATCACGAGTGGATCCGCTGAGCTTCTCCCCTATTGGAGACATGCCGATTGCCAGCGAGTTAAGCCATGACGTCTACCTAGAGCGGGCAGGCTAAGATTTTGTTATGGCTGAGTTGGAACTGTACGAGCGTCGCACTTACGACGTGCACGTGGGTCAAATGAGCAAAGTTCTTGAGTTGTACTCCAACGAGGGCTGGCCAGCTCTCGAAGCCGGAGGCCACTCTAAATTCCTTGTCGGTTACTTTGTCTCCGACACCGGTCCACTACATCAACTTATTCATATATGGCGCTTCAACAACGATGCCGAACGACGCGATTTTTGGAAGAACTTATTCACCGATGACGACTTCATGTCTTTTGCTGTTCAGCTCAGACCCTTGCTACAGAAACAAGAGATACAGCTCATGCAGTCAGCTCCGTGGGGCCCTAGACCTTGAATTAGCTCTAGACCATTTAGCTGTTCGCCTTCGATGCACTCATAGAGCTGAACACGTTCGTTAAGGTCTTACGAAGCTATCGGGCACTAATTGGAAGATTGAATGGGCGAGCAAGAGTCTGAAGACCTCAACGTTTCTCATAGCCACAACCACTCATCGCATCTCACTTTTGGATTGCGCGACGTCAAAACATCTCTGGTCTTTCGCCTGATCATTTCCGCCGTGAGTATTACCGCTGCCTTAACGGTTCTAGGCGTTGTCGCGCTGTGGCCGAACAATGAGAGGTCCGAAGAAATACAACAGAATGCCGATCAAATCGCTTTGACTTCTGAGTTGCTAAAAGCAACGGTTGAAGAAGCCACTGAGACTGTCTGTCCCTATTCGATAACTTCTGAAGTTGAAACCTGCCGAAACGTAACGGTCGTCCTGCAAGATGGACCAGAAAGCGGCTCTTTGGTCATTTTGCCGCAGGTTAATACCTCGTTCGACCCTACTTTTCCGAAGCTAACTGCCGGCGATGACATCATTCTCGGCTTCGATGCGCCTACCAACTCTTACTACTACCAGGACCGAGATCGAATGGGCTCTCTTTGGTGGCTGATCGTTCTATTTGCAGCGACGGTGATCTGTTTAGCCAGGGTCCGTGGTTTGTTGGCGTTATTCGCTATGGGCGGAACCGTGTTGGTGCTCGTCAAATTCGTTGCCCCCTCGGTACTCGACGGAAATGACCCTGTTCTGGTGTGCGTCGTAGCTGCAGCATTGATTGCCTATTTCAGTTTGTATTTCACTCATGGTTTCAATCTGATGACCACCGTTGCGCTCGCTGGAACCCTGACAGCTTTGGGACTCACGTTAGGCATTTCGTGGGCTTTCTTTGAACTAGCGAAATTCTCTGGCTATTCGAGTGAAGAAGCCTTTGTGTTGCCGTTCTTGGCTGAAAGCCTAGATGTACGAGGCCTTCTCCTGGGCGGCACGATCATTGCAGCCTTAGGCGCCCTTGATGATGTGACGATCACTCAAACAGCTACCGTTCTCGAGTTGCGAAACCGAAATAGCGAGCTATCAGCGAGTCAACTAGCAGTCTCAGGGCTTCGCGTTGGTAGGGAGCACATCGCGTCAACGGTCAATACTTTGTTGTTGGCTTACGCTGGTTCTAGCATCCCTCTTCTTTTGTTGTTCGCTGTTTCCGAACAGTCGCTCACCAACGTGGCGAACTCGGAATTGATAGCTATTGAGTTAGTTCGGACTTTGTGTGGCTCAATTGGGCTCGTAGCAGCTTTGCCTGTTACGACTTATCTGGCCGCATTTCTGTCCAGCTCTAGGAAAGCTCTCAGCCAATGACCACATCAACAATTCTCGACATGCTGCGCCCCTACTTTGCTAAATCGTCGTGAGCGTTCGGCTCACCTATCAACGGACTTCGATCTCATCATTTTCTCAAGAATGAAAGTCAGATTTCTTATTGGTGAACGTTGTGGTGCTCTGTAAGGTCAAGAGGTGCAGAGATATTCTGTACCCGTGTAGAAAGAAATTGGGGGCAACCAATGCCACAAGGAACAGTGAAGTTCTTCAACGCTCAGAAGGGCTTCGGATTTATATCTCGTGAAGGCGGCGAAGATGTTTTCGTCCATTACTCAAACATCGAAGGGTCGGGATACCGGTCCTTAGAGGAAGGCCAAGCGGTCGAATTTGAGATTGGCGAAGGCCGAAAGGGTGATGAAGCCCAGAACGTTAGAGCCGTTTAGAAAGAGCAATATTACTTCTAGATAACAGTGAAGGCCGTTCCCAAAATGGAGCGGCCTTCACCTAGTTTTCTATGCCGTTTAGACAGATCGTTAGTCGCCAATCGCGTCGTACATGACGACCGTGTCTGCCATACGTAGGTCGGGAAATGCCGCCGCTACATCGGTCTGGAGTTGGGTAAACCAGTCGCTACTTGAGACTTGATCCCAAAAACGTCCGTAATCCTCCATTGAATCAAAGTCCGTGACATATAGAGCTACCTCCATGCCACCTGTGCCGGTAAGAGGCCGCATAAGCCGAGGGTTTTTCGCTCCCCAAGATTCATGTTGAGCCTTGACGGCTCGGGACCCTGCCTCTACTGCACGCATAGCTTCGGGTGTTCCTTCCCAACGAGTTGCAACAGATATCACTTCGCTTCCCTTCATTTAACGTACGCCCAGTCAAATCCTTCAAAGTCCGAGATGCAAGCGAAGCGCTTTTGGCGTTCGCTTAGACCTCCGCCAGCAGAACCGACTTGACGACTACCCTCAACTCATGAAGTTCGACCGACGGTTTGCCGGCGGCGCTCAGCGCTACATTCGAATAGGGCCCGATGCCACTAAATATGAGTGTGTCGTGTTCCTTGACCATCACCTAGGTTGCCCTCATCGTCATCTCGGTGACCCTGAGATTGACGACTGCGGTTGTGGTTCATTGGCTGACTTGCGGCAACGCGACCTACAGCGCGAAGAGACCCTTACGGCGTTCCGTCGTCGACTACGTCAATTTCTCCGTCGCTAGCTGCTTTCTCGACATGCTCGTCTCGGGCTTGCGCGTCTTTATAAATCGAGTGCCGTCGCTCCTTGGCTAGGTAGTGGTCAATGTCTTGCTGACTTCGTAGATTCGCTCCTGCCGCCTTGTTCCAATGAACCACTTCGCTAATCGGTCTCCGCCATCTACTCTCCGCTTTCCGGCGAGGCCATCCGATGGGGACGATTCCATATGGAATATGGGTAGGTGGGAAGCCCAATAGGCCTTGCAGATCTCGAGCTGTTTGAGGTTCGCCTCCCCCAGATAGCCACGCGCTAGTTAGACCTGCTGCCGTTGTGGCCAGCTGAAGGTTTTGAATCGCTGCCCCAACTGAAACGAGCAAAATATTGGAACGATTCTCCATATATTCGGTTCGGTCTAGGTCAGAGTCGAGGGCTACTGGGTATGTTTCCGCCCAGCGTGGATCAACGAATACTGCGATCAACGCGACCGAGTCGTGAACCCAATGTTTCTTATGGACATGCGGAAATCCTTTGCAATGATCGTTCAACCGATCCGCTTGACTGGCCATCACCGCCGCTACTTCTCGAACGCGTTCAGGATCTTCGACCACACAAATTTCCCATGGTTGTGAATTTGCTCCCGATGGTGCCCAACGACCAGCATCAGCGATTTTCTCTAACGTTTCTTTAGGAATTTGTTGGCCACTGTCGAAGCTTCTAACGCTTCTACGCGAGCTTGCAAGATCGACAAAGCTCTGCAGCTCTTTGGTATCTATTTTCGCCTGGGAGAAGAACTTCATTGAACGACTCTAGGACAACACCGGTGAGAGTGAACCCGATAGGACTCAGGGCCACTAGTTAGTAATCTTGGGTGGTGGCTGCTTTAGATGTCGACGAACCTAGCTACGGTAGCTAACCAACAAGGAACCCAACCCCGCAGCTGAGAGGCCACGCGACCAAAATGCCTGACCCCACAACCGAAAAGCTGAATGAAACGGTCTTGAAGGAAATCGTATCCTCTTGGCTGTATAGCCCCTCGGGTCTCGGATGTATCCTGACGCCGGAAATTTCGAAAACCGTGTCAAATCCGCGTCCAGATGCAGTCGGTATCCGTCATGTCGGCGGTGAACTTAACGGAGACTTCGAAGTTGTGTCAGTGGTAATTCGACCTTCTACTAGTCGATTCATTTCGGCATGCGGAGAAGCCAACGCTCATTCGATTCACGCAGACCGCACCTATTTAGCATGCTATTTAGGAAGTGAAGAATTCGATGAGGAGCAGATCGACATCGCACTGCATCTAGGAATAGGCCTACTCCGAATTGGTAGCAACAAACAGTGTCAACGAACTCTTCCTGCCCCCTTAACCCGTACTCAAAAGCTCAGTCGTGCGACCTTATTGCATCAGTTAGGTCTCGTTGTTTGCCAACTGTGTGCGGTGAGTTTCTCTTTGTTTCCCGAGAACGAACAAGACGACGCCGTTCTATGGAACGAGGGGTGGGCAGATAGATTTGGTCGTATCCGCAACGAAAGCGTTTACGACCGGCGGCACCTTTGCTCTGACTGCGTCCGCAACATTCGCGGCCTCAGATCTGAGGCCGACAACCCATAGCTGGTCAAATTCTCTAACGACGTGGGTCAAACATTTTAATCGGCCGCTAGTAGTTCACCGCGATCTTCAGCGTCAGCAGCGAATCTGATGCCTTCGTAGTCTTTAGATGCGACCTCACTAATCGAGGCGACATACTTTGGGGTTCCGCCGTTATAAACCATGTAGCGAACTTTGCCGGCCTCGTGACCTTCAACGTTGCTGTTGTAGCCGGTGAACCACGACTGGGCTTTTCGCATAAGCATCACCGAATACATTTTGACGACGTGATCAGTCCATCGTTTTTCGGCCTCTTTAGTTGCTTCTAGATATGTGAGGTCTCGTTCCCACATGTACTCCAACAGTTCTGTGCACCAATCCACCCCATTTTCGATCCCGCGAGGATAGTTTGTCGAAGCGGAACCGCTCTGAGGCCCTGAAGGCATCAACAGATTAGGGAACCCTGAAACCATCATTCCGAGGAACGTGGTTGGGTTATCGAACCATTTCTCTCTAAGTGTTAGACCATCTCGACCTTGAATGTCGATGTGATCGAAGGAACCGGTTATCGCGTCGAATCCGGTCGCGTAGATAATTATGTCAAATTCGAATTCTTGCTCGGCGGTGCGGATTCCTTTGTCAGTTATTCGTTCCAGTGGAGTCTCACTGATGTCGACAAGGTGCACGTTCTCACGGTTATACGCCTCGAGGTAACCCGTCTCCATAGGAACCCTTTGAACACCGAAGCCGTGATCTTTAGGGATGAGTTTTTCTGCCACAGCGGGGTCGTCAACTCGACCTCGTATTCGTTCGGCTATGTAGGAAGATATTTCGGCGTTAGCTTCTTCGTCGGTAAAGATCTCTCTGAAATTCTTGAGCCAAATACTGAAGCCGGGTTCTTCGTACAAGCGATCCCAAAGTTCGTAACGTTCTTCTTGAGTTACTTCGTAGAAGCCTCTTCTGTCTGGTTCGTGTTCAAATCCGCCTGGGGTACGGGCGCAAGTTTCGAAAATCTCGTCGTAACGTTCTCGAATTTCGTTCATTTGATCGACGCTGATTTCACTGTTGTTGAGTGGAGCAACCCAGTTTGGTCGTCGTTGGAATACTGTTAGTTCGCCTACCTTGTCTGCTATCTCGCCAATCACTTGGATCGCTGTTGCTCCGGTGCCGATGATGCCCACTCGCTGGTCGCTCAAATCAACTTCTTCATGTGGCCATCCGTAGGTGTGCCAAGAACGTCCTTTGAAGTCTTGTACGCCTTCGATGCGAGGCATAGTCGGCTGAGAGAGTAAACCTAAGGCGAGTATAAGAATTCGACATGTGAGATCGCGTCCATCAGAGACTTGGATCTTCCACAATTCGCTTGCTTCATCAAAGATCGCTGACTGCACCCGACAATTAAATTGCATGTGTTCGCGTAGATCGAATTTGTCAGCTACGAAGTTGAGGTATTTCAGGTTTTCCGGTTGTCCGGAGAACATTTCCTTCCAGTCCCACTCGTCCAGAACCTCTCGAGAGAACGAATAACCGTAGGTGTAACTTTCTGAGTCGAAGCGTGCACCCGGATAACGATTGTTGTACCAGGTGCCTCCTAAATCAGGATCGGCTTCCAATACTGTCGCCTTAATCCCCATGTCTGTCAGTCGTTTGATTTGATAGATGCCAGCGACGCCGGCTCCCACAACGATGACTTCATAATCCGATTCGGTGTTGTTGGTCATATCCAAATTTCCTTGCACTTTCGCGACATTCTTAATGATAGGAGGATTGGTCTTTGTCTTGCCTGATTGGGTTAGGGGAAAGTTCCCTTGCCTGATTACGAGACCAAAAAACGGGTGCCGAAGATTTCGAACTCGTGTTTCGCCACCTGCTCACGGGCAGCGATCTCTAACGCGAAGACTCCTTCGCCTTTGCTCTCAAGGAAGGTTTGAAGTTCCTGAGATGGCTCGCTGGAAGGGTCAATTGGGGAAACAAGTTCGATCACGCCACCTTTAGGAGGGTGAATAACACAGCGAAGAAGTCCACTGTCCGCATCAATTTGCGGCGAGTCCGCAGCGAGACCTAAACCTTGTGCGTACACATTGCCTGCAAGGCCAGCGTCGCGAGTTGCAATAACTACTTTCTGGATTCCTGTGTAATGGGGAGCCGCGCTCGCAGGATTTTCTGGTTGCACAACCGATTCGTCGGGGTAAACCCTGATCAACACTCCGTGAGTGGAACTGGGGTGAATGTCCCGACCGCCTGCACCTCTCATCAGGGGAAGTACTTTGATTCCGCGCTTGAGGAGGGTTTCGGCCTCTGCATTAGGGTCCGGCGATTCAAGCATCATTGCGTAGACACCTTCACCTCGTCGATCAAGAAATTTCTGCAGCGCTTGGCTCAGTGGCTCTTCTGGGTTCGAAGGTGCCATCAATTCGATGTTGCTACCACCGCATGGTTGACACATTCCGACGTGAGCACCCAGCGATGGAACCGTTTCCGGAGAAAAATCTAAGACGTACATACCCATCTGGTCTCTGAAGGTCGTTAGGGCGCGTTCGAAATCGTTGACGGCGATAGCTATTCGGGGCATTGCAGTGATCATGGGAGTGTCCTGTCTCGCTTATCGAAGCCTAAGCCTTTTCAGGTGGTTCTCGCTGAATCAGGCGTGGCCCTTGTGAACCCATCGACGAACAAGTGTCCTATAGAAAGAGTTAACCTCGACCGTTTTCAATGGCGTCAATCAGGTTCTGACCATTCTTCAGGACCCATTGAATTCGACCGTGCTTAGTTTCTGCCGTTACTAGATCGGAGGATCCATCTCGAGAAATATGTAAATCGATTAGAGCAGCTAGCGGCAGTCGTCCTTCCCACATTTCTGCTTTCGATGTTGAATACACGGCGTCTTCTGTCACCTCAAGGCTGACTAGACGCGTACTTCCAGACGCATCGGTTTCTTTGACCCGCTGAAATCTCGGCATGCCCTCAGTCTGTCAGAGACAACGGCTCTCAATACTTCAATAGCCGGCACGAATCATCCAAATCATTTGCGGTCATTCGAGAAGGGTGCTGAGATAGGGCCGTTATCAAGAGCGGTGCACTTCCGTGCGCCCAGCAACCTGGGGTGGACACCCAAGGTGCTTTCCTACTTTGTAGGGATATGGCTGAGGTTTACAACCGAAGCAACAAAGTGTCCGGGGAGATCGCTTTTGTGATCTCACGGCAACGAAAGCCCCCTTTTGTCCCCTCCTACGACAACCCAGCACATAAGGAGATTGCGATGAACGCGAATTGGGGTTTCGATACAAAACAAATTCACGCGGGACAAGAACCTGACCCAACGACTGGAAGTCGAGCAGTGCCGATTTACCAAACCACGTCGTATGTGTTCAGAGACACAAACCACGCGTCCGATCTGTTCGCTCTAAATGAAGTAGGAAATATCTACACCCGAATAATGAACCCAACCCAAATGGTTCTCGAAGCTCGTCTTCAAGCTTTAGAGGGAGGAACTGATACTGCTATTGGGATTCCTGGCGCCTTAGCCGTCGCATCAGGACAAGCCGCAGAAACGCTCGCGATCCTAAATCTCGCGGAAACGGGCGACCATATCGTGGCGTCCGCTTCGCTCTACGGAGGTACCTACAACCTGTTGCACTACACCCTCCCCAAAATGGGTATCACCACCACCTTCGTCGAACATCCCGATGACTTAGAGGCTTGGGAATCTGCTATTCAACCCAATACGAAACTGTTCTATGGAGAGACGATCGGCAATCCGCGTAACGACTGCCTCGATGTTGCCGGTGTAGCAGCAGTTGCTCATGCATCCGAAATTCCGCTGGTTGTAGACAACACGATCGCCACTCCCTACCTACTAAACCCTTTGGAGTTTGGAGCCGACGTTGTGGTCCATTCAATGACCAAATTCATTGGAGGTCACGGCAACTCGGTCGGTGGAGTGATCATTGACGGCGGCAGCTTTGATTACGCGGCCAGTGGTCGATTTCCAAACTTCACTGATCCCGATCCGAGCTATCACGGACTGGCTTATTGGCCAGCATTAGGAGCGGGCTCATACATCATAAAGGCGAGGGTGCAGTTACTACGCGATCTTGGGGCGGCTGTGTCTCCTCAAAACGCCTTCTATTTCCTCCAAGGTCTTGAGACCCTCAGTTTGAGAATGGAACGTCATTTCGCTAATGCTCAGGGTGTAGCCGAGTACTTAGAGAGTCATCCCAAAGTTGAAAACGTTCAGTACGCAGGGCTGGAATCAAGTGCTTGGCATCAGCGCCTACGAGAACTTGGCGGAGGGCGCGGTTACGGATCGGTCCCAGCGTTCACAATACGAGGTGGGTCAGAAGCGGGGAGCAAATTTATCGATGGCCTCGAGCTTCACAGTCACGTCGCGAACATTGGCGATGTTCGTAGTTTGGCCATACACCCAGCATCAACAACTCACTCCCAATTATCTGAGTCTGAGCAACAAGACACGGGAGTCACCCCTGGTTTAGTTCGCCTGTCAGTAGGGCTCGAAACTCTTGAAGACATCATCGAGGACTTAGAGAAAGGTTTCGCCGCGGCTTCGAGTTAACGACTGACATCTGTTCGCCTTGTTTCTTCGACATTTGGGAGTCCTATTTCCTCTGGTTTCAGTCGTGTTCCAAGCTTTGAACTAGCACCATGCGGGATTGGTCGCGCCTTGATTTGCGGTGGAAATTAAGGCGAGGAAATAGCGCTAGTTCACAAGTTGGAACGCTCTTCGAACCAGCGACTAATCCTGCGTGGACCTACCCACCCTTCACAGGGCACACTGTGTCAGGGGAATGGGGTCGATCAAGCAATGCTTTCTGAATACCGAGTTTTAGACATAACAGATCAAAGGGGTCATTTGGCGGGACTGATGCTTTCCATGTTGGGAGCTGAGGTCATAAAAATTGAACCGCCTGAAGGTGTGTCTACGCGCGCTAGTGGCCCCTTCGATCATGCAGGTAATTCTTTGACCCACCTTGCCTATGACCGCGGCAAAAAGTCAGTTGTTTTAGATATCAAATCCCCTGAAGGAAGAAACCTGTTGCTCGACCTAGTCGAAGGTGCCGACTGCCTTATTGAGTCACAAGGTGCCGGTGTTCTAGACGAGTTAGGGCTCAGCAGCGAAAATTTTCTGGAACGTAACCCCTCACTGGTAATGGGCACCATCACAGCTTTTGGCCACACTGGGCCCAAAGCTCATTGGCCTGCTACAGACCTGACTCTTATGGCTTCGGCATGCACAATGGCCTTCACCGGAGACGTCGATCGCTCCCCTCTCCGAGTGTCGGTACCGCAAGCATTTCATTTCGGTGCCGCTGTCCTAGCAGGTGGAGTGATCGCCGCGCTTTTCGAACGTGGGCGTTCAGGGCTCGGCCAAGTTGTCGATGTAGCAGCGCAGCAGGTCATACCTATGGCTACGCAGGCCGGTGTCTTAGCCGACGCATGTAACTTCCCCACTCCCATCAGAAGCGGTGGTGGTGCCACGGTTGGGCCAATTGACCTCAGATTTGTGTATCCAGCAAAGGATGGTTTCGTATCAATCACGCACGTGTTTGGCGGTGCTATTGGCCCAGTAACCGCGCGGCTGATGGATTGGGTGTTAGAGGAGGGGTTTGTTACGCCCGAGATCGCGAATCTCGACTGGTTGGACTTCGCTACATTGTTGGAGTCAGGACAGGTCAGTGTCGAGGAATGGGAAGAAGCAAAAGAATCGGTAGCAAACTGCACTTCATCCAAAACTAAGGCCGAACTCTTGGAAGTTGCGATGGAGCGCAAGCTTCTAATGGCGCCGATTGCCGATGCAGGCGACGTCCTGGCAAGCGACCAACTAAGACACCGATCCTATTTTGATCAGATTGAGCTGGGTGACATTGAAATAGCAGCACCAGGCAGATTTGCGCTCACTGAGCGTAGTCCTTTGGTTAGCGCAACTCAGGTAGCAGAATTGGGAGAACACACTGCAGAAGTTGCAGCTACTGCTAGGAATATCCCTTCATCGGGCTTGGGTGAAATAGAGCCTTCGGCACCTCTCGATGGCGTGAAGGTCGTGGATTTCATGTGGTCTCTAGCTGGGCCTTTCACGACCAGAGCCTTGGCAGACCTGGGTGCAACGGTGGTCAAAATCGAATCGTTACAGAAGCCGGACGCAACTCGAGGTTTCTTACCGATCTGGGATAATGAACCCGGACTCGAAAGATCCGCTCTTTTCGACACAGCCAATGCCGGCAAACTCTCACTAGCCCTCAACATGAACACGCCGGAAGCACTAGATGTTGTTCACGACCTCATAGGGTGGGCGGACGTTCTCTGTGATTCATTCTCTCCTGGAAAGATGAACTCGTGGGGTTTGAGTTGGGACAAGGTTCAAGAGCTAAACCCGAGACTCATAATGCTTTCGACTTGCCTGACTGGGCAATTCGGCCCAACTGCGAGTTTTGCTGGTTATGGCAATTTGGGAGCTGCAATGTCGGGCTTCTATGGGTTAGCCGGTTGGCCAGATCGCGCTCCTTCAGGCCCCTTTGGTGCTTACACCGACTACACATCAACGCATTTCATGTTGGCAACAGTCCTCGCGGCCTTAGATAAACAAAGACGAACAGGGGCGGGCGAATACATTGATCTCGCTCAAACTGAAGCAGCGCTTCATTTCATAGCACCCGCAATTTTGGAGGCATCTGCTACTGGTCGTATCGCGGCAAGCATGGGTAACGAAGATTCAGATATGGCTCCTCACGGCGGCTTCCCATGCTTAGGGAATGATCAGTGGGTAGCTATAGCAATCGAAGACGACGCTCAATGGACACGTTTTTGTCGAATTATGGGTAGGACCGATCTTGCGAGCAATCCAGAATTAGCTTCTGCGAGCGGGCGAAGAGCAGATCAAAGAATGATTGAAGAAGCCATTACGGAATGGACCTCGACTAGGTCTTCTGATCAGGTTATGAACCAGTTAGTCGAGGCGGGAATAGCGGCCCATAGCATTCAAAGTAGCGCTGAGTGTTTAGCGGACCCGCAGTTGCAACATCGACAGGCTTTCCTTTGGCTTGAACGTCCTGATCGGAAATGTGTTGTTGAAAACGCTCGTTTCACCTTGTCTCGGAGCACTCACGGACCAAGGGGGCCCGCTCCCCTGCTAGGTGAGCATACCTTCGAGGTCTTAACTGGATTATTGGGCTATGACGTTGACAAGATCGCTGAACTGGCAGCGGCCGAAGCGCTTGAATAATTCAAGAACGTTTGGTTTCGTTCCAGGGACCCACATCGGCCCGTGGTTCTTTGGGGAGGCCTAGAACTCTTTCGCCGACAATGTTGCGTTGAATTTCGTTACTACCCGAATAAATTGAGCCAGGTCGAGCCCCGATAAACGTCGTGACCCAAGCCTGCGAAGAAAAGGGTGACCCAACATCATCTACACCCACTCCGGTAGCGGCATCTCGGCCTGATGGTGCTGTTGCATCCATGCCGATGACATCGATTGCCAACTCGGTAAATCGATGATGATGCTCAGACCACAGCAGTTTATTGAGCGATGATTCTGGTCCCTGGCTATATCCACGCATTGAGCGAGCAACCGTCTGTAGACCCATGAACTTCATGATCTGAGTTGTTGTATAGGCAGCTGTAAATCGTTGACGCATCACTGGGTCATCTAATTTCCCGTAGCTTCGAGCGACCTCCACTAACCGCTGCCATTCCTCGCCGTATCTAATACCGTTAGTCGTCGCATCATCACCGCGCTCGTATGCCAAGAGGGTGTTGGCTACAGCCCATCCATTATTCACTCCCCCCAACACGTTTTCTTTGGCCGTTCTCGCCTCATTGAAGAACACTTCATTGAAATCATGGTGGCCCGACGCGTTGACAATCGGTCGAACTTCTACTCCAGGTTGGTCAATGGGACACAATAAGAACGAAATCCCAGCGTGCTTGATTGCCGACGGTTCAGTCCGACAAAGCACGAATATCCAATTCGCGTTGTGTCCTTGAGATGTCCAGATTTTTTGCCCGTTTATGACCCACTCGTCGCCATCAAGCTCCGCTCGAGTCGCTAGAGAGGCCAGGTCTGAGCCAGAGTTAGGTTCGCTGTACCCCTGACACCAAACGTCGCTTCCATCGAGAATTCGCGGCAGAAAATAGTCTTTCTGTTCATCAGTCCCCCACTCAATGATGGTGTGGCCGATCATTCCGATTGAGAAAATATCGTTGTCGGTCCCGTTCGGTACTCCGACTGCCGCTAGTTCTTCGGCGAGCACGGTACGTTCCATTTGGCTCAGCCCTGCACCCCCATATTCGGACGGCCAAGCGACAGCCAACAATTGTTCTTCTGAGAGAGTTTTTCTCCAACCTCCGACGAATGACTTCCTTTCTTCGGGCGTGAATGCGCCCATACCGCTCCATTGCGCGGGAAGATTTTTCTCTAGAAAGCCTTTTATTTCAGCTCTGAAGTTTGCTGCTTCGCTGCTGTAGTCCTCCACGGTCATCCCTCTTCTTCTCTGTGGCTAATGACGCGACATCACCTTAGGCATCTGAAGGGAGTGCTCGCACCACAAAGACGTCATCTCGAAAGGCCGTTGATCAATTTTGCAGTTCAGTTCTACAGGTATAGATGACCCCGGGAGAGTTACGGATAAAGGATTTAACAAATCTCGATAGCCCTCATAGCTCTGATCGTTCTATTCTCCGTCAATGGACTTTGACTGGCCAGGCGACAATGATCCCAGACGTCTTGAAATACGCGAGTGGCTAGCTCAACACAACGGAGACCCGAGCCAGGAAGCTTTGGCCCGTTCAGGTTATGTCGCTCCACATTGGCCGAAGCCTTACGGACTAGATGCTGACCCTATTCATCAGTTAATTATCGATGAAGAGCTAGCGGCCGCGGGCGTTAAACGGGCAGCTGGAGGTATTGGTTTGGGTTGGGCTGGCCCGACTATTTTGTTCGGTGGAACCCCTGAACAGCAAGATCGTTA
>MDTG01110124.1_pt1 | contig 14826 bp, 15 predicted proteins | sample 811421 | NCBI WGS metagenome assembly MDTG01 (sample SAMN05326645, study PRJNA326480) | marine metagenome | isolation source: seawater | place: Pacific Ocean: South East | collected 2011
ATCTTCATAATTTGCTTTAGGTATAGATATAGTTGCTCCCATAAGATATTTTAGTAAAAATATTTTTAAATAATAACTATTAGTATAATATATTATATCTTATTAATATATTATGGCAGAATCTAACAATGATTTTATTACAGAAATAGAAATAAATAATAAAAAAATATATGTTTATACACCAGCAGTAAATAAATTAACAGATATAATTAATAATCCAACACAAGGTGGTCTAGAAATTAAAAAAAATATTATAAATGACGATTTATCGCTTAAATTTAAAAGTGGTTCTGGTGATGCTACTAGCTATCTTGAAAAGTTTGCTTGTCAATTATATACTTATCCTTTTAGTAACTGGGACTATAAAAATAAGAAAGAACGTGAAAAATGTACAAGACCTAAAAAAGCTGGGTCTAATGTAGTTTATATAGATAAAAGTAATAATAATAATGTATTGAAAAGATCTACAGTTAATAGCATAGAAAAAGATATTATAAAAGTTAATGGTTATGATAATTCAATTAAGAGTCATAAGGTTATATTTTTAGATAATGATTATAGTAAATTTGATAATAAATATGATACTGAAGAAAACTATAAAAAATTTTTAACTAATAACAAAACAGAGATTGATGACCTTTTAAACGGATATACAGTATCTGGTAGTATAGGTAAGATAGGAACATCAGCAAATATGAATTTAAGAAATGAGTTTATAGATAACCTTACAGATGAATCAACAAATGCAGATGCATCAACAACACCCAAAAAACCAGAGGCATCTGCACAAATACATTGTAATATTACCGAATCCAAAACCGAAACCAATACCGAAACCGAAACCGAAACCGAAACCGAAACCGAAACCGATCCCATTGTCCAATCTGCTATTGATGCTATAAATGATCTAGAGGCAGAATATAAGAATTATGATAATGATATAGAAAATGGTGGGGATAAATATAGGAATGCACTTGAGAAGGCAAAAAAAGCTATAAATAATATTAAAAATGAAGACGAAAAAAAGAAGTATCAACAACAATTAATCACACTCACACAAAAGGGTGGTCGTAGAAGAAAGAGACGTACAAAGAAACGTTCTGCTAAGAGTAGTAGAAGAAGAAGACGAAGAACAATGAAAAAAAGAAAATCTAAACGAACAAAAAAAACACGTAAAAATAGAAAAACAAAACGCGTAAGATTTAAATTATAAAAAAATTGATTTACTGATTATTAATCATTAATATTATATAATAACAATGATTAATGATGAAATGTTGCCCGATTATCAAGAAGTATTTGAATCATATTTACCAAATATACTTCCCATAGAATTAGTAAATATTATTAAAGATTATACATTTGATTATGATGATGTTTTAAGTTATCATGGATTAGTAAGATGTCATGATTGTGGAAATATATGGGATGGTAATGCACAATGTCATTGCTGGGAATTTTACGGATTTAATGAAGGTTTTAACGAAATATATTAAGAGAAGAATGAAAACTGACTACTAGTATCATTACTATCATTATTTTTATCATTAGTCATTACTTCTTCTGCCTTTTTTATATATAATTTCATACAATCTTCTTTTGTTTGATCTTTTCTTGCATTCCATGCATTCCATTTCGCTTGATTTTCTGGTTCATAAAACCATGGTTCGGGAGTATTACAATTACCAACTGTAGATTGTTTATATAATGAATATAATTCCAATAATGTTTCATTCGATGGTGTGTTTTTAATTTGTTTTACGCGTGTTGCGTGGTCAGTAAATTTAGCTTCTAAATCACTCATTATGTATATAAAGGTAAAATTATTTTAAATTATTTTTTTAGTAAATATAAATATTATATAATAAAATTGATTTAGTTAATTATTTTTATATTAATTATTATAATATGGGTAGATTTTACAGCGGAGATATCGAAGGAAAATTCTGGTTTGGCATACAATCAAGTGATGATATTAGTAACTTAGTAGATTATGAATATATACAACCATATATATGGAAATTCTGTGGATGTTCATTAGACGACGATGAAAAAGACAAATATTGTAAATCATGTTTTAATTCTAAAAAGGAGCATATTGAATCGGTAAAGGAAGATGAAGATTATGATGATGAATTATTATGGATAGAAGATCAATCAATTTCGTATGATTTAGATAAAGATACACATTATCAACAATTAGTAGATAATATGAATAAAATAAAAACATATATTCATGAAGATATTATTAAAGAATTTGAAAAAATAGAACAAAATGATAAGATATTAAACGCATTTACTGGAGTATTTCAACCTATAGTAGATTTTATTAATACTAATAAAGTATTGAAAAATGATGAAGATAGAAATAATATATATACATTAATTGCTAGATATACATTAGGTTACCAAATTGAATATTGTCTTAGAACAACTGAAAGTTGTAGTATTTATTGCGAATGTTAATTAAACTTAACAATTATTTCTACATTTTCTTTTTTAATACTTTTTGATGCTAATACTGATAATTCTTCTCTACGTTTTCTAGTTTTCTTATCAACAATAGATGGTTTTTCTTCTATAGTAGTTTGACTAGTATTATCACGTTTCTTAGAATTACTATTACGTGAATTCATATCATTTTCTATTTCATCATAGTTTTGTTCAATATAGTCTATTACTCTATTCTCTAAAGCCCATTTAAAAAAATTCAATTGTCCTATAGTTGTTTGAATATGTGAATCATTTTTATATGGTATTGTTATTCTTTCCCATCTACAAAAAGGATCAAAACGACGTTTTGAATAGGCTTTTAATTTTAATTTATAATCCATATAGACTTTGAATCTTTTTGTTTCACCATTCGAACCTTGTAAATCATATAATGTATAATTTTTCTTTGCGTAATTGGTGGCAAACCAATCTACAATACGTAATGATATTTTCGATTCACCATTTATTATTTGCAACATTGTATCTAAATTATTATTTTTTCTATAAAAATCCAAACATTTCTGTAATAATAGATCATTTTGATTAGAATATGTACTACTCATTAAATTATTTAATGTAAAACGTTTTAAATCTTTTATAAAAGAAAATATTTATAAAAGATTATTTATTTATGTATGCGCCCATTGCGTTTTTTTCTACAATATGTACGTTTTCTTCCGCGAGCTAATTTGCATCTTTTAGATAATGAACGTGTTCTTGTACAATTATTACGTCCAGCTCTACGACATGATGATGATTTTACTCTTTTTCTATAAGTTCTTTTTTTAGCAGCACTGACTCTTCTCATATTTCTGGTTTTTACAGCCATCTTATAATATATATAAATAAAAAAAAATAAATATTATTATTATTATATATATGAATAATATTTATTTATATTATATTTTTTATTGGATATACATACATTTAGTTACATCTAATATTGAATATATAATACATCGTTTTATAATGCATAAACCAAATAATTTATATGGAAATAATCATATTATTCATCACAAACATGCAGATAAAAATATGAATTTAATTAATAGAGAAACAGATGAGTATAAAAAATTAGGTGATGGGGAAAATTTAATTATTGGACTACCAGATACAATTATGTTATCAATATTAACACTTTGTTTTACATATATATTTTATATTTTTTGTCCTAAAAAAATAAATAAATATTTTTTAATATTATTACCATTAATATATATTCTATATGCAATAATCATGTGGAATAGCATACACCCATATATACATAAAAAATGCGGTAGAGATTATACAATATTTAGTATGCCATGTAATTTTACTGAATATATTGCAAAAACAAATTCATTTGTAAAATGGATAATTGAAAATCACACAAAACATCATATTTATAAAGGTGAAAATAAAGGAAATTATAATATTACAATTCCTGGTGCAGATTTTATATATAATACTTATAATTAAAAATAATTAAAAAGTTTTCTAATATACGCAAAATCTTTTATTTGTTATATATTGACAAGACAATATTAGCCGTTTTTCATTTTTACATAATTTTGATACTGTATGATGTATATAAATAAAAAAATTATTCCTTTTTAATAATTTTCATTTGTTTAGAAAGCTTAAACGCATCTGAATTTTGATTTCTTCTTTGAAGATTACATTTTAAACAACATATTTCTATATTATTTAAATCATGTTGTATATTATTATCTATTCTCTCTAAAGTCCATTGACTAGGTTCTCTAAAGTTTTTATATAACAACAATACATTAGATTTACAGTAGAAACAGTTCAGTTGAGATTCAACTAACTTCTCTAGTAGTTGGTTGAGAGAAATAAAAGTATTATTATCATATCTATTTTTCTTTTTATCTTGTGCCATATAACTAGTTATTTTCTTCTGCAATTCCTTTTTCAATATAGTGCATTCATTTGAATCATCATTTAAATAACTTTTAAGTAAAACATCTTTTTGTATATTATAATCAAAACAGTCAGTAAAAAAATCATAATGATTCTCCTTTAATTCCTTTACCTCTTCTTTCAATACAAATTTTTTCATCATATATTTATTATTTAAACCGTTTATTTCTATTTTTTTAGACATATTTATGAGTAATATTATTATATATCATAATGAACTTACATGTATTTGCTTTTGTCTTTTATGGATTACATTAAACTTAACACGTTTTTCATATATCGCTTTTTTTCCATTAGTATTATGATCTATAGAATACATAGATGGACGCATTTTTATTAAAAGACCATTTTCGTCTGTATAAATACAGTATTTTAAAAATGGCATCATACGCATTATTGATATACATTCATTACATGGTGCGGAATTTGCATATGATCCGTCTGATGCTAATCTAACCACATACAAATTAATTTTATTTGTTATATTCTTTCTATAACATTGTCTTAATACATTTACTTCTGCATGACACGAACAAGAATCTTTAATAAAACCATCACCGGAATATGTTCTATATGTATTACAACCTCGTGCTACTATTTTACCGCTTGTTACTGCAACACATCCATGCCTACTAAGCAACTCAGATTTTTTTGCCTCATGTGATGCAGCTGATGCAAATTTTTCATCATTTAAACTACAATTCATACACATTGGTATAAATATATTTACCTATTTAATTTAAATATATTTATTCAATTTTATATTTATTTATCATCATTGTTTTCTTTTACTTTATTATTTAGTTTATTTGATCTTTCTATTAAAGATTCATAAATTTTTATAATATCTTCACTAGTTGAATATTCATAATATAATTCAAATAACCCTTTATAAATTATTAATCCTTTATAATTAACATCTAATGCTTGAAATTTATTTAATTCAGTTTTTTTATTTAAAATATGTTGTAATTTTTCTTTTTTTTCTACATATTTTAATGTACTTTTACATTCTTCAATATATTCAGGTGTTAATAATTTTGTTAAATCTACTGGTTCATCAATAATATCAAATGTAAATTTTGGTCTTTTTAATTTAGATTCATTTATTTTATCATTATAATAATCGATATTTAATTCATTTATATTACTATTATCATTTACTATTGGTATTTCTTTTCTACGTTTTATTTTGTATATTTCTTCTGACATTCTTTTTATTCTATCCATAACATTACTGTATTCACTAGTAAAAATCATAGATTTAAAATAATTCAAAATTTTATAAGATTTTTTAAAAAAATTAGTATTATTTTCATTAATTGTGCAATACATTAATATATTATCTATTTTTGTAAAAGTACTTATTGCTTTCTTGATCTTTTCTTCATCAAAATTTGAAATATCTGAAACATGTAGATCACTGTTAATATCTTTAAAAGTTTCTTTAATATCTATCATTATTTATTATAAACAATATTTATAATAAATTAATACGAAGCATAAAATATATTAAATATATAAATATAAATATATTATAGAAAAATGGAGTTAGAAAATAAAGATAAAAGTAATGATAATAAAACAGCAGAATACAAGGGCCCATCTATATATACTAAAAGTGTTCCTAATGAAAAAAGAGTATTTTCGTCGTCCAATGATGTTGAAATATATCTAAATAATGAAAAGAAATCTATCAAAAATGAACCCTGGTCGCGATTACAATTATCTGAAAAAATGGTAAAAATTAATGATTTTTCTATAGAATATTGTAAAATAAATAATATTGATAGAAATGAAGAATTGTCTAAATTCCTACAAGACATTTTTAAAAAAAGAACAAAAAAAGAAGTTATATATAATAAAAAAGATGGAATAATTGAAGAAATGCCGGGATTAATTTATAATGAAGAATTGAAAAAATTTCTAATTTTAAAATCAAATAAAAATTCTACATCTAAAAATTTACCTAAAGCTAGTTATTCTAGAAAAAAACCAAAAGATAAGAAAAATACTACAAAAAAAAATATTGAACTAACACAAAATGATTAAATTATAAAATTGATATTTAAATCATTTAAATCTAATATAAATTTATCTATATGAATACATCTCTAAATAATATAATAGAAAATGAACAGGAGATTGAAACAATAAATTCTTTTATATATGAACATATGATTATATATATTAATGAATATCCTCATGATATTGCAATGATTAGTTTTGAAGATATGTTCTATGAAAATGTAAAAGAAATAACAAAAATATTTGTAAATAATTATTATAATATAATAATTGACGATTCAAATGATATTGAGTTTGATAATATGTTCGACAATAACTGGAACAATATTTCTAAAATATTCTATCAAAATATTATACCTAAGCGTTCATATAAAACAACATTCATACGTACAATTACAAATAAATCGAAATTGACTGAAAAAATAGAATTTCTAAGAAATATCCCACAACCAGAACAACGAACAGAAGAATGGTATATGATGCGTTATAATTTAATTACTGCAAGTAATGCTTATAAGTGTTTCGAAAATGAAATATCTCAAAATAGTATTATATATGAAAAGTGCAAACCATATCAAATTAGAACTGAAAATAATTTAGCTAATCTTAATTCTCCAATGCATTGGGGTCAAAAGTATGAACCATTATCTGTAATTATTTACGAAAAACGATTTAATACCAAAATAGAAGATTTTGGTTGTATTCCTCATTCTAAATATACATTTCTTGGTGCTTCACCTGATGGTATAAATGTGGATATAACTAACGACAGATATGGTAGAATGTTGGAAATTAAAAATATTGTTAATAGAGATATAATTGATGAACCTAAAAAAGAATATTGGGTACAAATGCAATTACAAATGGAAGTATGTAATTTAAATGAATGTGACTTTCTTGAAACTCGATTTAAAGAATATGAAAATTATAATGATTTTAAAAAAGACGGAACTTTTACTCATACTTCAGATGGTCTAGAAAAAGGTGTTATGATACTATTTATTAAAAATAATAAACCATGTTACGAAATTAGCCCATTAGGTGCCAATGAAGAAGAATATAATAATTGGGAGAGAAATACAATGAATAATAATAAGGATTATGAGTTTATTAGTATTAACTATTGGTATTTGCATGAATTCTCTTGTAAATTAGTTTTACGAAACAAAAAATGGTTTCAAGATAATATATATAAAGTAGAAGAAACATGGAACTTAATTGTACATGATAGAATTAATGGCTATGAGCATCGAGCACCACAAAAAAGAATAAAGAAAGAAACAACTAATAAAATACAAGGATGTCTTATTACTATAGATGGTAGTATAAATGAAGTTATTACAAATCTTACAACTGTAAGCAAATTAATTGAAAATGATAAAGAAGAACCAAAAGTTTCTATAACTGAAAATAAAAATGAAACAGAACCAAATGAAATAATACCAAAACCAAATACGTTTAGAATACATACTGAATCATTTGATGAAACTAAACCAGATAATAATATATTTTAAATTTTCATAAATTATGAACATTTAAAATTGACTTAAACTTATTTTTTTATGTATATTCATGTCATTTGAAGATGAAATGAGAGTAATGAAACGTAACGGAAATTATGAAACAATTTCGTTTGATAAAATTTTACATCGGGTTAGAAAGGTAGGAACTGAAGCAAATGTTCAAATAAATTATACCCCTTTAGTTATGAAAATTATTGATCAATTATATGATGGAATTGATACATCTAAAATAGATGAATTGACCGCTGAACAGTGTGCATCACAAATAACACAACATCCAGATTTTGGTAAATTAGGATCTCATTTAATTATATCAAATCATCATAAAAATACAAAAAAATTATTTGTTGATGTTATGAATGATTTATATAATTTTAAAGATGTAAATAATAAACATAGTGCTTTATTGAGTAAATCTTTTATAGATGATGTAAATTCATTTGATGAAAATGTTATCGAAAATATTATTGATTATAATCGCGATTATTTAATTGATTATTTTGGATTTAAAACATTAGAAAGAGCTTATTTATTTAAAATAAATAGTCAAATAGTAGAACGACCACAACATATGTGGATGCGTGTAGCTATTGGTATTCATGGTAGAGACATTGAAAATATTACTAAAACATATAATTATATGAGTAAAAAATATTTTACTCATGCCACTCCTACATTATTTAATGCAGGAACACCACGTCCTCAAATGAGTTCATGTTATTTACTATCAATGGAAGATGATAGTGTTACTGGTATTTATAATACATTAACAGATTGCGCTAATATTTCAAAATACGCAGGTGGTATTGGATTACATATACATAATGTACGTGCTACTGGTAGTCATATTCGAGGTACGAATGGTATATCTAATGGTATAGTACCTATGTTACGTGTATATAATAATACTGCAAGATATATTGATCAAGGCGGGGGTAAGCGTAACGGAAGTTTTGCTATATATTTGGAACCATGGCATGGAGATATTGAACAATTTTTAGAAATGAGAAAAAATCACGGAGATGAAGAAGCAAGAGCACGTGATCTTTTTTATGCTTTATGGATTCCTGACTTATTTATGAAACGTGTTCATGAAAACGCGAAATGGACATTGATGTGTCCAGACGAATGTCCAGGATTGAGTGATGTATATGGAAATCAGTTTGTAGAATTATATGAAAAATATGAATCGGAAAATAAAGGAAAAAAACAAGTATCAGCAAGAGATTTATGGTTTAAAATATTGGATAGTCAAATGGAAACAGGAACTCCATATTTGCTTTATAAAGATGCAGCAAATCAAAAATCAAATCAAAAAAATCTTGGTACAATTAAATCTAGTAATTTATGTACTGAGATTATTGAATACTCTGATAATACTGAAACAGCTGTATGTAATTTGGCAAGTATTGCCTTAAGTGCATTTGTTAAACATAAACAATTCGATTTTGATGAACTATATGAAGTTACACAAACTGTTACATATAATTTGAATAAAATTATTGATTTGAATTTTTATCCTACCCCTAAAACACAAAAAAGTAATATGCGCCATCGTCCAATTGGAATAGGTATTCAAGGTTTGGCAGACGCATTTGCAATGTTAGATATACCATTCCACAGTGATGAAGCATCTAAATTAAACGAAGAAATATTTGAAACTATTTATTATGCATCAATGGAAATGTCCAATAAAATAGCACAAGAAAGAAGTAAGTTATTAGATTCTATTGATCCATCAGATAGATATGGTGAAAATGGATTATTATCGCATTTATGTGAATATGAAACTGAACATCTTAAAAAATCATATAAAGGTGCATATAGTACATTCGAAGGTTCTCCACTAAGTGAAGGAAAATTTCAATTTGATTTATGGAATAAAAAACCATTAACTAATCGTTATGACTGGAATAGGTTACGCGATAATATTATGTTTTATGGAGTCCGTAATTCATTATTGGTTGCTCCAATGCCTACTGCATCTACTTCACAAATATTGGGAAATAATGAATGCTTTGAACCATTTACTAGTAATATTTATAGTCGTAGTACATTGGCTGGTGAATTTATGTTGGTAAATAAACATATGATGAATGATTTATTTAAAATTAATATGTGGAATAATGATATCAAAAATAGTATTATTGCAAACAAAGGTAGTATTCAGCAAATAGAAGAAATACCACAATTAATTAAAGATAAATATAAAACCGTATGGGAAATACCAATGAAACATATTATTAATATGGCAGCAGATCGAGGAAAATATATTTGTCAAAGTCAAAGTCTTAATTTATGGCAAGAAGAACCTACTTACAATAGTTTAACTTCTATGCATTTTTATACATGGAAAACTGGATTAAAAACCGGTATTTATTATTTAAGAAGACGAGCTAAACACCAAGCTCAGCAATTTACGATTGATCCTAATAAAGAGAATATAAAACAAGAAGATGAAATATGCGAAATGTGTTCAGGGTAATTTAAATATGTAAAAAATGTAATAAAGTTAATTTTTCATATAAATTATAATGGAAAAAATTCAACTATTAGAATATATAAGACAACAAGTAGAATTAATGTCGAAACATAACCAGATTGAAGTATTACGTTTATTAAATGAATCAGAAGAAATTGTTACGTTAAATGAAAATAATTATGGAATATTTGTAAATTTATCTGATTTATCTGATAATTTATTAGAAAAAATAAATAATTATATTGAATACTGGAAGAAACAAGAACATAATTTAAAACATATTGAACATAAGAAACAAACGTATAAAACTATATTTTTCTCAAATAATATTAAAGATAATTCTAAAGTATATAATAATGCAGAACAGTCAATATAATAAACGTACTGAAGAAAATAAACATATGATTGAGAATATGGCCAATTATATGCTTACTAATAAAAATATGGTAAATTATTTAAATTTGTGTCTAGTTAAAGAAAAAACAGAGAAGAAGAAGAAGAAGATAACATTTAAGCCGTCTGGAAATATTCAGAAATTATTCTTTCCTTGTCAAGAAGATAATTTATTTTGGTTATATTATATTATGATAAATAATATTGAAAATTATAAAATGTTAGGGGAACATACATATAGTATTGAAAATCAAGAAAAAATGAAATGTATAGAGTCATTAAAATCACATAAATCAATTATTAAAGAATTAAAAAGTAAAATTATTGACTGTGAAAATGATTTAATTAACAATAAAAAAATAACATTATCTACATTTATTGTATTATGTGCGATTAAAGCAATTAATCCATGTATTGTATTCAAAAATATATATTTTATCTATGATGAAAGTGAGGCACCCAGTTTTATTGTTCACAGAGTAAATGGATTATATGGATATGAACCATATAATGAATCATTATATGATGGTATTAAAACAAACCGTATATGTATTACAAATATTAATAAACCCATCAAAGCTATTTCTAGTTATAAAATAGATGAAATAAAAACATTGGCAGATTCATTACATATATCGTTATATGATGATAATCAAAAGAGCAAAAATAAAATTATGCTTTATGACGATATTAAAAATGTATTACAACAAAATATAGAATAATAATTTAGGATTTTTAATATGATTCATATTTTTCATATTAAATATAAAATTGATTAATAAATTTAAAATTAAAGTAACATATTAATATATGAGTATGAGTAAATCATCTATAAAAGATATTATCGAATCTTATTTGTTATATAAAGAAAGTGATAATATAACTAAGGAATTTGAGATTCGATTTAAACCTAATAAATTCAAATTTTTTACAAAAAACGATTTTGATAATCTATATTCAACATTATTGTCTTTAGGTTTTAAAACTACCGAATCAAATGGTATTGATATCTTAAGAATTGAGACTAATTCCGAAAAAAAGATAAGAACAGAAATTACAGGATTATCAAATATTCAGAAATATTGTAAAACAAATCAAATAACTGATATTGATGTATTGCATATTAATAAACGAAAACCCGATGATCCAGAGTCTGGTAATGAAGTATTACCATATGATAATACAGATTTTAATTTTCGTGCTTCCTTTCAATTAGAAGAACAATTAAAAGACGAAGAAACTAAACAAAACATGGTAACTGGATGGAATAATATGAAAAAATCATTTCGTTATATGAATAGATTAGAATTAACACATGATACTTTACCACTTATATTTCATTTAAGTATTGTTAAAAGTTCCAGAAAAATTAAAGGAACAAATAAATATGCAATGGAATATACTATTCAAAAATCACGTGTTTTCGAAAATTATGAATCATATGAATTTGAAATGGAATTAAATACATCTAATATAGATGATGATATAAAATCAACTAATCTAGAAACAAATGTTAAAAAGGGTATTAAATACTTTTATTCTTCATTACAAGATAGTAATTATCCAATTTCTTATACAGAAATTAATTCAGTTTTACTTGAATATATGAATGTTATTCATAATGATAACATACCTGAAAAACATATGAAGAATGGGGAACTGAAAATTGTTCCTAAAGATTTTATTGGATTTTCATCTAATACACTTTTAATGAAAAATGTTATACCTGTTTCTGACGATATTGATATTCCTAATATTAGAAAAAATTATACAGTTACTGAAAAAGCAGATGGAGAACGTCGTCTTATGTTTATATCATCCAAAGGTAAATGTTATTTTATAGATACAAATATGAATGTTCAATATATCGGATGTAAAACGACAAAAGATAAATTATATAAAACAATATTGGATGGAGAGTTTATTAAATATGATAAAAACAAAAATTTATTATTATTATATGCATGTTTTGATATTTATTATATAGAGAATGTAGATAAACGAAAATATAAATTCGTAGATAAAGAAAATGGTAAAGAAGGACGATTACATTTGTTAGATAAAGTATTGAAAAAATTGGATTTACAATATGAAACTACAAATGCTAGCTCATTGCTTAAAATAGATAAAAAAACATTTTATTATAGTGATAATATTTTCGTTGATTGCAAAACATTACTAAATAAAACTACAAATCAATTATTTGATTATAATATTGATGGTTTAATTTTTACACCAGTTGAAGAAAGTATTCCTATTACTACTACAAAGACTACTTGGGATTATTCTTTTAAATGGAAACCTCCTGTATATAATACTATCGATTTTATGGTTAAAATAAATGAAGGCGAAGAATTATTATATAATAGTGGATCTATTAAACGTTATAAACAGCTTGTATTACATAATGGTTTTAATCCCAAGATTCATGGATATATTAATCCATGTGCGTCAGTATTGGAAGGCAACTTTGATAATAAAACCAGTGAAAAAGAATTTGATAAAAAAGATAATGCATACAAACCACTACCATTTTATCCAAATGACCCATATGACGAAGATGCACATAAATGTAATATTGAACTTACTATGAATGGTGGTGTCGAAAATATATATACTGAAGAAAATGAACTTATAGAGGACAATACTATTGTAGAATTTAGATATGAATTAGAAAATCCTAAGTTGCAAAAATGGATACCATTACGAGTTCGTTATGATAAAACAAGAGAATTACGCGCAGGTCTTCCAAATTACGGTAACGCATATCATGTTGCAAATAGTAATTGGAAATCTATTCATCAACCTATTACTGACGAAATGTTGAGTACAGGAAATGATATACCTGATATAGAATTAAACGATGACGATGTATATTATAATAGAGTATCTAAAACGAATGACACGCGTAGATTGCGTGACTTTCATAATTTAGTAATTAAACGTATGTTGATTAAAGGCGTATCACAACCAGGTGATACATTAATTGATTATGCTGTAGGTAAAGGTGGTGATTTTCCAAAATGGATTGAAGCAAATCTTCAATTTATATTTGGTGTTGATAAATCTAAAGATAATATTGAAAATTGGGTAAATGGTGCATGTAGTAGATATTTGGGCTATAAAAAAACACATAAAAATACACCTAGTGCTTTATTTATTCCAGGAAATAGTGGTCAAAATATACGTAGTGGCGAAGCTATATACGATGAACAACATAAAAAGATTACACAAGCTATTTTTGGACAAGGACCAAAAGATCCTACAAAATTGGGAAAGGAAGTAATTAATCATTATGGTCGCGGTGTTGATGGATTTGATGTTAGTTCTTGTCAATTTGCTCTTCACTATTTCTTTGAAAAACGTGAAATTCTTGAGAATTTTATTCAAAACGTAATTGATTGTACAAAAGTTAATGGATATTTTGTCGGAACATCTTATGATGGTAAAAAAATATTCAACTATTTGAAAGATAAGAAATTTAATGAAAGTGTTTCCTTTTATAATAATCATAACGGTAAGAAAATATGGGAAATCACAAAATTATATGAAAATAGTGACTTTGTAGATGATGCCACATCTATTGGTTATACTATTGATGTTTATCAAGAATCTATTAATAAATCTTTTCCCGAATATTTGGTAAATTTCGATTATTTTACTAATATAATGGAAAAACATGGTTTCAAATTATTAACACCTGCAGAATTAAAAGAATTAAATTTACCATCAAGTTTAGATAGTTTTGAATCTTTATTTAATAAATTAAAAACAGAAGTTAGTATTGGTATGCGTAAAAAATCGGAAATAGGTCAATCACTTCAAATGAATGATCTTGAAAAACGTATTTCATTCTTAAATAATTATTTCATATTCAAAAAAGTTAGACATGATACTGTTCCTGTAAAATTACGTGGAGAATATGACGATTTAAAAAGTGAAGAAATTAAAATTAAACAAATTTATGATGATGATGATGATGAC
>MDTG01136771.1_pt1 | contig 14826 bp, 14 predicted proteins | sample 811421 | NCBI WGS metagenome assembly MDTG01 (sample SAMN05326645, study PRJNA326480) | marine metagenome | isolation source: seawater | place: Pacific Ocean: South East | collected 2011
AGGTGAAAAAAGTTTTAATTATAGAATTTTAAAATCAATTAAAAATAGATTTGGGCCTACAGATGAAATTGGTGTTTTTGAAATGAGTAATCTTGGTTTGTTAGAGATTAAAAACCCATCAGAAATTTTTTTATCAGAAAGAAAAACTGAAATGCCTGGATCAGTCGTTTTTGCCACTATAGAGGGAACAAGACCATTATTAGTTGAAATACAGGCATTAGTAGTCAAATCTTCATTTGGAAGTTCGAGAAGGTCTATAGTTGGTTGGGATAATGCTCGGCTTTCAATGGTTTTAGCAGTATTGGAAGCAAGATGTAATATAAACCTTTCTAGTTATGATGTTTACCTTAATGTAGCTGGAGGAATAAAAATAACAGAACCAGCTGCTGATCTTGCAGTTGTAGCGGCATTAATATCATCCTTTAAATCAAAAAAAATAGAATTAGATACGGTCATTTTCGGTGAACTTAGTTTGTCAGGTATGATAAGATCTGTTCCTCAAGTAAACGTAAGATACAATGAAATATTAAAACTTGGATTTAAAAAAGCGATCGTTCCTTTACAAGAAAAGAATTTTAAAAAAAATAATCTAAAATTAATAGAATTCAAAAATCTAATTTCTTTTGTTAAAAGTTTTTTAGATCATGATTAAGAATTAAAAAGCATGGAAAATTATACAATCATAGACTTAATATCTCTTTTAATCGTAATTGTATCAAGCTTTTTAGCTTTTAGCAGAGGTATATCAAGAGAAATTCTGTCGATTCTTAGCTGGGTGCTGTCAGCTACAATAGCATTTTTTTTATCTCCAAAAATCCATCCTTATTTTAACAACATTCCTATATTAAGAGAAATTATTTATGATAGTTGTGAATTATCGATTTTAATTTCATTTGCTTTAACTTTTATAGTTTTTTTAGTTTTAATTTCTTTTATAATTCCAATAATTTCAAACTTTATACATAAATCAAAACTAAGTAGCATTGATAGAATTTTTGGATTTCTTTTTGGCATTATCAGAGGATGTTTATTAGTCACAATTGCACTTATTTCTCATGATGTTTTAACTAATGAAACGAATGCGTTAGATATTATTAAAAATTCCGAAACTGAAAAGCTTTTCTTTCAAATGAAAAAAAATATATTAAATAATATACCCGAAAATATTCCTGATTGGACCGTTGACAAATATGAAAAGTTAATTTCTTCGTGTAATATTTCGAATAATAAACAATAAAAAATTCTAATGAATTTAAAATAGTAAAGTATATTCTTATGAAAATTATTTCAAAAAACCAAAAAGTAGCTTTAATAACAGGAGCTTCAAGAGGTTTTGGATATGAAATTTGTAATTGTTTATCAAGGAAAAACTTTCATATTATTGCAATTGCTAGAACTGTTGGAGGTTTGGAAGATTTATCTGATGAAATTAATTCTAATGGAGGGAACATTACTTTAATACCATTAGACCTTAAAGATGATATCAATATCAAAAACCTATCTATACAACTATATGATAAATTTAAACAACTTGATATTTTAATTCACTCTGCTGCTATATCTTCACCATTTACTCTTACAAATGCAATTGAAAATAAAGAGCTTCAAAAATATTTGAATATAAATACTTTTATTACATTAAGTCTTATTAGAAATTTTGACATTTTTTTAAAAAAAACTAATAATTCGAAATTCATTTATATTGATGATAAATTCAATGGTAAGTTTAATGCAATATATGCTGCATCAAAATCCGCATCAAGAGAAATTGTAAACTCATATGCAATAGAAAATAATAGACTTGGACCAAAAGTTATAATTCATAATCCACTACCTATGCCAACAAATTTGAGAAGAAAATTTTTTCCAGGAGAAAGTTCTAAAAATCTCTCTTCTTGTAAAATAGAAGCTGAAAAACTTATTCAAAAAATATTTGCTAATTAACTTAACTTACGGAATAAGGATTTTTACCTGCTTTAAAAATCATTCTCAATGGAACACCTTTGAAACTGAAATTTTCTCTTAAAGAGTTTACTAGATATCTTTTATAACTTTCTTGTAAAGAATTTTTTATCGAGATGAAAACAACAAAAGTTGGAGGTCTATTTTTGATTTGAGTAATATATCTTAACTTTATTCTTTTTCCTTTTATTGCTGGTGGGGGATGTTTTTGACAGGTAAAAATAAGCCATTCATTTAATTTACTTGTAGATACTCTTTTATTCCAAATTGACTCAACATATGTAACTTTTTCATATAATGCATCCAATCCTTCAAATTTAATAGCTGAAGTAACTACTACTGGTGTCCCTTTTACTTTTGGTAAAATAAAGTCAATCTTTTTACACATTTTATCATAAAATTCATCTTTGTTTTTAATCAGATCAATTTTATTTAAAACAACAATTAAGGCTCTTCCTTCTCTTTCAGTTAAAGAAGCAATTCTCAAATCTTGATTTTCAAAAGGCAATGTAGAATCAATTATTAACAAAACTAAATCAGCAAACCTTATGGCTTTTAGCGTATCATTTACTGAAATTTTCTCTAACTTTTGAATGATTTTCGATTTTTTTCTCATACCTGCAGTATCAAAAATAGTTACTGGTTTTTTTTTCCAAGAAAAATCAACTGAAATTGAGTCTCTTGTTATCCCTGCCTCAGGACCAGTTAACAACCTTTCAACTCCTAAAATAGAATTAACTAAAGAAGATTTTCCTGAGTTTGGTTGACCAATAACTACTATTTTTGTTCTTAAACAATCAGAATAATTAGCATTTTCAATATTGTCAGTTTCTAAAAATTTTTGATTATAAATATAAAAATCATTAATTTTATCAAAAAGAAAATCTAAACCGATATTATGTTCAGCTGAAATTCTTATTGGTTCACCAAAACCTAATTCATAAAAATCATAAAAGTTGTTTTCAGAAGTTTTTACATCAGATTTATTGACTACTAAAAAAACATTTTTTTTTAATTTTCTTAGTCTGTCAGCAATAAGATAATCGTCAGATGTTATTCCACTTTTCAAATCAGTTAGAAAAATACAAATGTTTGAATTTTTTATAGCTGCAAAGGAAAGATCATTCATTTTTTTTTGTAAATTTATTTTGGAGCTTAAGTCAAATCCAGCAGTATCAGTAATAAGAAATTCAAACTCATTAAATTTGACTATACTTTCTCTTATATCTCTTGTTACTCCTGCTTGATCATCAACAAGTGCAATCTTTTTTTTTATTATTTTGTTAAATAGAGTAGACTTTCCTACGTTAGGTCTTCCAACAATAACTAGTTTTAAATACATTTTAACACCAAAAATATCTAATTATTCTATTGCTATTAGATCTCCAGATGAAGTCCCAATATAAATTATATTTGAGGCTGTAACAAAATTTGATGAAATTTTCTTATTTAAATCCAAAAGATCAATTAAAGTGCCTTTTTCAAAGTCATATTTTTTTAATTCTCCATTATCATATAAAATAAAAATAGTTGAATTAACAAGCTTTAATCCAAAAATGTATGATTTATTTTTATTAGATATTTTTTTTATATTAATAATTTTACCATTATTTCTATTAATGGTTAAAATTCTTTCAAATTTATCAACTAAAAAAATCTTTTCATCTATTTGAATTATATCGTCATTTGAATTGAAACTATTAGACCAGATTAAATTTCCTTCAAAATCAATTGCTCTTGTTTGTCCCGAAAAATTCGATGTAAAAATTTGATTCTTTGAAATTATTATTGAACTTGAAAAACCAGGAATTACTGACCTTGCATTTCCAAAATCAAATTTTTTACTCTTATATTCCCAAATCTTAATTCCAGTTTTACTATCAACCATCTTAAGAAAACCAGTATTAAATGGAAGTAAAATATTTTTATTGACAATAACTGGACTTGGTTCGTTTGCAATACTCCTTTTTTCATATGGACCTAAAAATGACCAAATAATTTCACCTTCAGGATTTAAACACAAAGCCAAACCTTTTGAAGATATTAAATATATATTGTTATCAAATATTGTAGCACCCATGTTAAAGGAACCATCAAAATTATTTCTCCAAAGTATTTTACCATCATTTTTTGATAATGTTATTACATCTCCAAAACTTGTTGATACTATAACTTTTGAGTTACTTAATGTAATACCTCCTCCAGTTAAAAATCCGTTTTCTTCATCTATTGGCAAAACATTTGAACGCCAAATTTCCTGCCCCTCTCTATTTAAAGAGACCACATTACCTTTTTCGGTTAATAAAAAAATTTGGTTTTTTGAAATTACTGGTGAAATAAATATTTCAGATTTGTCAATATTTTTTTTCCAAAGAATTTTATAATTTCCATCAAATTTATAATTTAATTGTAAACCTAAATTATTTCCAAATGAAGAATTCCATTCTTCAACAACTTTTGGCTTTGGAAGAGATAACTTTTGATTTGTCACTTCTTCTTCAAAAACAACATTTTTATCGAAAACTTCTATTCTACTTCCTACTATTTTCTCATCATTAAAAGAGCAGCTCTGAATAAAAAAAATAGGGATAAATAAAGTGATATAAAATATTAAATTATTTTTCATAAAAAAAAATCATAATTTTGAGCCTATCACTTTCTGAATATTTTTCATTCTCTGTTTTAGACTATTAGTTAACTCAATATCATTTAGAATTAATTCAATCAAATCATTTGCTTTGCTAAATTCATTTTCATTAACATAGATATAAACTTTCTGTTCCAAAGATGAAAGTCTAAAAGGACTATTAGGAGAGTTTAATTCTTCAATCAAATCTTTTTTTTTATTATTTTCTTCTTCAATAAAATAAATATATAATTTTGCTAAATCTGAAAATTCTATAGGAACATCTTTAATATTTTGAATTGAAATTAGAATTTCTTTAGCTTTTTGAATTTCATTATCTAAAATATATTTGCGAGATAATAAAAATTTTGGAACAATACTATTAATTTCGTTTGTAGATGCTAAATTTTTCAATTTATTTAAAGAACTATCATTATTAGCATTAATAAAATCATAAATAATATCTGTATTATTTTGATTAATTTTTGAAGTACTTACTTTTCTGTATTCATTATATCCAATAATAAAAATAATGGTTAATATTGCTACAACAACAATCCAAACATATTTTTTAACAAATTTAGTGAGTTTATCTTTTCTAAGTTCTTCAGATACTTCTTCGATAAATGATTCATTATTGTTCACATTAAACACCAACTAATATTATAATTTATTAATGATAATATACTTAATTTAAGAATTTTAAAGTATTAAGTTTAATTTGGTATTTCAAAAACTTGCCCTGGATATATCAAGTCTGGATTTTTTATTAAATTTTTGTTTTTTTCATAAATTTCTGTATATCTAATACCTCCTCCTAATATTCTCCTCGCTATTCTCCACAAACTATTTCCTGATTGAACAGTTATTGTTCCAGACACTAAATTTGTTAAAAAATTTATAGATTCTCTTTTAAATGGTAAAGAAATTCTACTCTGAACATTACCATTATTGTTAACTTCATCTATCCTTAAATTATAAATTCCTGGTAATATATTAGATATAATAATCTTCCAGCCACCAGATGCATTTACAGCTTCAGAAATGATAAATTTTTCATCTAGATAAACATAAATAAGATTGTTAATTCTCCCTCTTCCTGTTAAGACTATATCTCCTATTTCATTATAGCTTATAAGATCAAGATTAATTTGATTTACGTTGCCTCCTTCAGTTTTTTGAATAATTTCTGCATTTTTGTTATTAGACTTTAAAATAGTTGGCTTAAAAGCAAGTTGAGTTTTGTTATCATTAATTACATTACTTTTATTAGGTAAAATTATAAATCTATCATCTGATAATAACCAAGTAGATTTTGAAAAATCATTAGTAGTATCAATTTGAGAACTTTTAATTGTTATCTCTTTAGGATTAGCATCTTTTTTAAGATTACCAATTATCACAAAGTCGCCATTACGATCTGAAAATGTTTTTCCAATTTCATTCTCATTAGATAAAATTAAAACCTCAGTATTCGGCGAAGTTTTTCCAGCAATAACATAATTACCTTCATTATCAACTCTAAAAACATCAATTTCAGGGGAATTATTTTTAACAGTCGGATTATTTTTGGAACCATCAATATAAAATCTTCTTTTAGTTAATTCTTTAGAAGATTCAGATTTTTTTTGTTTTAAATTAAAATCATTTATAGATTTATCCTGCTTTAAATCGAGTGAACTTTCTTTACTTCTTTCATCTTTAAGTCTCTCTAATTTATTATTAAATCGATTTTGAAGAGATAAATCTTTTGAGTTAGAATTACCTGAATTATTATCAAAGTCATTTTTAATTTTACTATCTGATTCAATTAAATTCTGATCGTTTTGTTTCGATTTTTTTACTTCATTATCTTTAACTTGATCAGGTAACTTTTCTTTATTGTTAAATTTATAAACTTCTACTTTTTCTGTTAGTTCTTGACTTCTCTTTTTTTCAATCGAAGAACCTTCATTATCATCAATTTTATTATTTTCTTCTTTAACTTGAGAAAGGTTTAATGTGTCTTCACGGATTTGTTTAATTATAACTGAAGTAATAATAGAAATTAAAATTATCAAAATTAATAATGAACCAGTCCAGCCAAATTTTTGTATGATTTTGTTCATTATGATATCTCCGACAATTAAACAAATTATTAGCTATTAAAAATATAATTTATACAATAACATCTTTTACATACAAATTTAACAACTAAATATAGGTCTTTGTTATGAAAGAGCTTAAAAATTCAATTTGTGTTTTTTGTGGCTCAAGCTACGGGAAAAAAAAAGAATATATGGAAATTACCCAAAAATTAGGGAAATATATTGTAAAAAATGGTTTTAGATTAGTTTATGGGGGAGGGAATCAAGGGCTTATGGGTTTGCTCCAAAAATCAGTAAAAAAAAATAATGGTGAAACATTGGGTGTTATTCCAAAAATTCTTCTAAATGAAAAAGAAAAATATATAAATAAAACAAATCAATTTATTGTAAATGACATGCATTCAAGAAAAATGAAAATGTTTAACGAATCCAATGTCATCGTTGTACTTCCAGGAGGAATTGGTACTTTAGATGAATTTTTTGAAATTCTTACATGGGCTCAGTTAAAAATTCATAACAAGAAAATTATAATTTTAAATTATGAAAGTTTTTGGAACCCATTGATAACTTTGCTAGATCATCTTATTGAAAATGAATTTTTAAAAAAAGAAATTTTTGAATTATTTATTATTGTAAATGAAGTTGAAGAAATTTTTAATCATATTTTTGAAAAAGATTCAGAGAGTCTAAACAATAAATAATTACAGAAACCCATATAATGATCATTGCAATGGTATGTAATAAATTAAAAGGTTCAACAAAAACAAAGACTGAAATCAAAAATTGAATTGTCGGATTAATAAACTGTATAAAACCTATTGAAGAATAATTTAAATATTTAGTGCTATAAGAAAATAAAATTAGTGGTGCAGCTGTAATAAAACCTGACAAAACAAACAGATAAAAAATATCATAATGAAAAGATATAAATTCAAAAAAATATAAATTACTTATTTTAACTGAAATTATGTAGGATAAAGGTAACATAAAAATTGTTTCTAACAATACAGATACAGTAGGTTTTGTTTTAATATTGCCTTTTATCAAACCATATGTTCCAAAAGATAATGCTAAAATTATTGAAATAATTGGAATCTCTCCCAAAGCAAGACCTAGCATAATGATAGAAAATAATGCCAAAATTATTGATAAGATCTTAGGATTTGAAAAACGCTCCTTTTTGAAAAGATATCCAAATAATACAGCAACCATAGGAAATATATAATATCCAAAGGATGCTTGTAATGCTTCTTCATTCAAAATTGCATAAATAAATACAAACCAATTTATAGTTATACATAACCCAGAAAAAAAAATTAAACAAATTTCTCTAAATGAAAAAATAATACTAGAATTTTTTTTTTTGTAATTATAAATAAAATAAATTATTAACAAAAATATTGAAGACCAAAATATTCGCTGAAATAATACCACAAAGGGATTAACCTCAGATAAAAAACTGTAAAAGAAACCTACAAAACCCCAAGTAGTACACGCAATTATTGCTGAAAAAAAGGGAAATTTTACCAAAAAAATAATTTAATTAAAACAATTTAAGTCAAAGACGAGAAGCAACATTTTCCCAATCAACAAGATTTTCAAGAAAGTTTTTTAAGTAAACTGGTCTTTTATTTCTGTAGTCAATGTAATAAGAGTGTTCCCAAACATCACAACCCAACAGAGTTTTTTGGTCGAAACAAATTGGATTAACACCATTTTCAGTTTTAGTGATTTTCAAGCTTCCATCATTTTCTTTTACTAACCAACACCACCCAGAACCAAACTGAGATGCCCCTGCTGCACAAAAGTTTTCTTTAAAGTCTTCTACACTTCTAAAATTTTCAATAATTTCTTTTTCAAGTTCAGTTGGCATTTCATTACCTTTAGGACCCATCATCTTCCAAAATTCACAATGGTTCCAATGTTGAGAAGCATTATTAAAAATCCCATTTTGGCTTACACTATTCTTTTCATAATTTAATCTAATTATATCTTCTAAGGATTTACCCTCAAATTCTGTTCCTTGAACTAGTTTATTACCGTTATCAACATAAGCTTTGTGGTGCAAGTCGTGATGAAATTCTAATGTTTCTTTACTCATTCCATGTTCTGATAAAGCATCGTGACTGTAGGGTAAATCAGGTAATTGAAATGTCATTATTTATCCTTTCCTTTAAAAAATTATGAAGAACTTGTCTGATATTAACTATACTAAAAATTCTTAAGATCAAGTGAATTTTTATGTGTTTCCAAAATTAGTCCCAGCACCGTCACTTGGTTTATCCCAATCTCTTTTGACACCTATATTCAATAATAATGCAGAAGAAATAAAAATTGAAGAATATGTACCAATTATAACACCCCATATCATTGCAAAAGAAAATCCTCTGATCACTTCTCCACCCAAAAAAAATAAAGACAACAAAGCTAATAAAGTAGTTAAAGAGGTAATAATAGTTCTACGTAATGTTTGATTAACAGAAATATTTAATAATTCTCTAAGTGGTGACTTTTTATTTTTAAATAAATTTTCTCTAACTCTATCATATATAATGACTGTATCATTCAAAGAGTAACCAACAATAGTTAACAAAGCAGCAATAATAGAAAGATTAAATTCTAATGAAAAAATTGAAAAAATGCCTAATGTAATTATTACGTCGTGTAAAATAGCCAAGATAGAACCAATTGCAAATTGCCACTCAAATCTTATCCAAATATAAAATAAAACTCCAATAAGAGCAATTATTACGGACCAAAGACCAGACATTATTAGTTCTCCAGAAACTTTTGCACCAACACTTTCAGTTTGTAAAAAAATGATACCTGGAAAATCTTTTTCTAGTTTATCTTTAACAATAGTAATAATATTGTTTTGTATCTCTTCTTCTTTATCATTTTGTTCTATCTTAACAAAAGTTAAAACAGTATTTTCCGATTTATTTTGAATATTTTTCGTAACAGAAGAAACATTATTAACTGATATTTCTCCTAGATTTAAATTGTTCAGTGAGCTTCTAAAGTCTGACAATGTGATTTTATTTGAAGTTTTACAAAGAATTAAAGACCCCCCCTTAAAGTCTATTCCAAAATTCAAACCAAAAAATATAAGAGAAAGTATAGAAAATAAAATCATAAAAGAAGAAATAGAGTAAAAAATTTTAACAGATTTAAAAAAATTTAAATTATATATTTTTGAATTACTTGAATTAATAGAGAAGAACATTTATTTACCTAAAATTTAATTTTTTTTCCTAAATTTGTCTGTAACATTAAAATTATCAACAATCTTGTAAAGAAAATAGCTGAAAACACCGAAGTAATTATTCCAATTCCTAATGTTACTGAAAAACCTTTTATAGGACCTGAGCCAAACACATATAGTATTATAGCTGCAATCATAGTTGTTACATTAGCGTCTATAATTGAAGTAATTGCTCTCTTATATCCCTTTTCTATCGAAATAATGGTATTATTATTGACTTTATATTCTTCTTTAATCCTTTCAAATATCAGGACATTTGCATCAACAGCCATTCCTATAGTTAAAACAATTCCTGCTATTCCGGGAAGAGTTAATGTTGCTCCAATAATACTCATAATTGAAATAATTAAAAAAATGTTAAAAACCAAAGCCAAATTAGCAAAAAACCCAAAAAAGCGATATATAAATATCATAAAAAACACTACCAATATACTTCCAATTAAAATAGCAAATTTACCAGCAGATATACTATCTGCACCTAACTCAGGACCAACAGTCCTTTGCTCTAAAATTTTTATGTCAGCAGGCAATGCCCCAGCAGATAACATTATTGCTAATTGATTACTTTCTTCAATAGAGAAGTTACCAGTAATAATTCCTGATCCTCCAGGTATATAACTTTGAATTTGTGGAGCAGAAATGACTTTTTCATCAATAACTATCGCAAAAAGCCTTCCAATGTTAGCTCTTGTATAATCTCCAAATTTTTTTCCTGCAATAGGATTAAATGTAAAAGCAACAGCAGGTCTGTTAAATTCATCTTTTGTTCCATTGGCTTTATTTAAGTCTTCACCAGAAACAACTGGAATAGAACCTATTTCATAAAAAAAGTTGTTGTTTAAACCCTTCAAAACAATATTATCAAAGGATGGAGATATGTTTTTTTCACTAACTTCAAAAACTTCATGAAAGCTTAGCTTTGCTGTTGTACCTATAAGATTAATTATTTCTTCTGCAGACCCTACCCCAGGAACTTGGACAAGTATTCTGCTAGTTCCTTGCCTTTGTATGGATGGTTCCCGAGTCCCAGCTTTATCAACTCTATTTCTAATTATTTCTAAAGTTGAATTTAAAATACTTCTTTTAAGGTTATTTTTTTCTTCATTTGAAAAATCCAAAAAAATTAAATCATCTTCAATATATATTTCATATTTTTTTGCATTCGATGTATTGATAGATTTTATATTTTCATTAATACTTTTAAGTTCATTCAAAGCTAAATTTAAATTTTCTTTTTTCTCAATTGAAATGACTAATAAACCATCATCATTATAAATTTTTTTTATATTTCCAAATAATTCTACTTTTTCTCTTAATTTATTTCTCAATTGAGGCCAAATACTATTTATCTTTTGACTAAATAATTTTTCTGAATCTACCTCTACAAGAAGATGAGCTCCGCCTCTTAAATCTAAACCAAGATTTAAGATTTTGTTGGATAACCAAGACGGCCAAAAAAAATTATCATTTAAGCTTTTGTTACTAACAACACCTCTTTCTTTTTCTTGTATGAATGAATTATAATTATCAACTCTTTGATAAAAAAAATTAGGAAGTGAAAAATATAGTGACAAAAGCAGTATAAAGAAAATAGTTAAGGTTTTATACCAAGAAAAGTAAACCATATTTATTTTTCAACAGGTTCAGTTTTACTTACAACACTAACAATTGTAGTTTTGATAATTCTAACTTTAACGTTTTCTGAAATTTCAACTTCTATTTCGTCATTTTCTTTAACTTTAGTGACTTTTCCAATCATTCCACCTTGTGTAATAACTTGGTCACCTCTTCTAAGAGCTTGGACTAAAGCTTTGTGTTCTTTGACTTTTTTTTGCTGAGGTCTTATCATAAAAAAATACATGATAGCAAAAATCAATATGATTGGAAAAAAACTTATTAGTCCACCACCAAATCCTGCAGCCTCTTGTGCATAAACGGGATTAACAAACATTTATAATTACCTTTCAACTAAGACATTCGATATCAATATCAGTAAAAACAAATAAATTACAACCAAAAAAAATTACAAAAATAATAATTTATTCAAAGGATTCCTCTATAGCTTTGATTTCTTCAAATGTAAGTGATGTTTTTTTACTTTTTTTTGTATCACTTTTTTCTTTATCATTTAAATTTTTAATTTCCAATACTAACTGCCCTTTTTTTAATTTTGTAGGTAAATGCAAACCATAACTTTCTGCTAAAGCATTAAAGTCTTCTCTTAACTTATTAAAATTATTGATTTTAAAGTTTTTTGGAAAAATTATCTCATCAATAACTTTGTTGTTAGTATCATTTCCAATAAGACTTTCTAAGAAAGAACTCTGCATTTGCCTCGAATCATTGTTTTTTGTTTTTATTATAACAAACTTTATTCACCATATATAGTAAAAAAAAAATTTTTTATACAACATGTTCATTTTATTAAATGACATTAGCACCAAAATTAGCCTCTGTCTTTGGCAAATGAAAAGTAATATTCTTTACAAATTTTAGTTTTTCAAAATAAACCTCAAAATTTATTTTTTATTGAATTAGATCATTTAATGCTGATAAATCATAAAAAAACAATTTTTTGCAAACAAAAAACAAAAAAGTAAAAATAATTTATCTCGTTTCTTATAATACAGATATATTTATTTTAAAATTTAATAATCTTGATTTATCTTTTTATTTTATATAATTTCCAAAAATATAGTTTTGTATTTTTATAAGCCAAGTTAATTAAATGGAAAAATTTAATAAACCTATTTCAGAAATAATCTCAAGATTTGGTAATAAAACAGCTATACAATCATTTGATAAAAAAAATTTATCATATTTTAATTTAAAAAAAAGTATTATAACAAACAGTGAATTACTTTATAAAATTAATTTAAAAGAAAAGAAAAAATTTGCTTATGTTTGTTCTCCAGGACCTGAAGCTATAACAATTTTTTTAACGTTGATTGAAAGTTTTTGTGCTGCTCCTTTAAACCCTAATTATACCACAGAAGAATTTATAACATATCTTCAGGACTTAAAAGTTGATGCTATAATTATTGAAGAAAAAAATTTTATCAATGCTTCTAGAGCAGCAAAAAAACTTAAGTTACCAATTATTGAATATCGTAAGTCTAAAGATAATTTTTCAGGTAAAATTGATCTTATAAAGATACAAAGTAATAACAAATCAAAAAAATTTAATAAGGATAAAAAAAATAACTTCAACTATTTAAAAGAAAAAAGATTAATTTTACATACCTCTGGAACTACTTCAAAGCCTAAAACAATTGAACTAACACAAAAGAATATTTTTTCATCCTCGCAAAATATTATAAACTCACTCGAACTTGGTAGTACTGACAAATGCTTAAACTTAATGCCATTATTTCATATTCATGGATTAATTGGATGTGTTTTGTCTACTGTTTTAAGTGGAGGAACTGTAGTAGCTTCAAATGGCTTCAATGCTTTAAATTTTTTTTCTTATTTAAAAGAATTTCGTCCATCTTGGTTATCTGCAGTACCAACAATGTACCAAATAATTTTAAAAAGAAAAAAAACTAATAAATTTGAATCTCACAACAGAATTCGCTTCGTAAGGTCATCATCAGCTCCTATGCCAAATATTCTAATTAAAGAAATTGAAAGTTTTTTTGATTGCCCATTAATAGAAGCATATGGAATGACGGAAGCTTCACATCAAATTACTTCAAATAAACTAAACAAGGATGAATATAGACTAAATACAGTAGGAAAACCACAAGGGGTTAAAGTTTCAATTTTAACAAAAAATAATGAAATTAAAAATAAAAATGCATTTGGAGAAATATTAATTAAAGGAGATAGCGTAATTACTAAATATAAAAACAATGAAAGCGCAAATAATGAAAATTTTTATAAAAATTGGTTAAAGACAGGAGATCAAGGGTTCATTGATAACGAAGGGTTTTTAAAAATTACTGGAAGATTAAAAGAAATAATTAATAGAGGCGGAGAAAAAATATCACCATTTGAAATAGATGAAATACTTTTAAATCATAATAATATCAAAGAAGCTGTTTCATTTTCATTTCCTAACAAAACTCTTGGAGAAATTATATATTCTGCCGTTGTTCTAGAAGAAGATGTTTCAAGCGACGAAAAAGAGATAAAACAATATCTAAAAAATCATTTAAGTACATTTAAAATTCCAGAAAAGTTTTTTTTTCTTAAAGAAATACCAAAAAATTCAACTGGGAAAATTAGAAGATTAGAGATGCCCAAATTATTAGGATTAAAATAATGAAAATTTTAATTTATGGTGCTGGAGCTATTGGATGCTTGTTAGCTGCAAAAATATCTAAATTAGATCATAAAATATTTTTAAAAACCAGAGGAATACATTTAGAAAGTATAAAAAAAAATGGCTTAAAATTTATAAATAAGAATGAGAAAGAAGAGGTTAATAATAGTAATATTGAAATAATAGAAAATGTTTTCGATATAAAAGAATTAGATTTTCTTTTTATAACGCTAAAGGCCAATTCTATGTTAGATGCTGAAAAAGAATTGTCATATTTGTCATCTCTGAATACCACTGTAATTTCATTTGTTAATGGTATCCCTTATTGGTACTTTTACGAATTAAACGGAAAATTCAAAAATTATAAAATTAAGTCTATAGACACTAATGAAAATCTTTATGAGATTATACCTCCAGAAAAAATAATTGGAACGGTAGTTTACCCTTCATGTGAAATTTCTTCACCAGGTGTTATTAAACTAATTGAAGGTAATAGATTTTCTATTGGAGAAATCAATGGGAAAAAAACTGAAAGAATTTTAATGTTGAATAAAATACTCTCTAATGCAGGATTTAAAGCACCAATAAAATCAAATATTAGAAGTGAAATTTGGTATAA
>MDTG01226786.1_pt1 | contig 14826 bp, 11 predicted proteins | sample 811421 | NCBI WGS metagenome assembly MDTG01 (sample SAMN05326645, study PRJNA326480) | marine metagenome | isolation source: seawater | place: Pacific Ocean: South East | collected 2011
AAAAAAATTAAAACTAAAATTTATCCTAAATTTGTATTTGTAACTATTAGTAATCAATGTTAGAAGTAAATAAAATTAAAAATAATCCAAAAGTGATTATTGACAGTCTAAGTATAAGGGGATGCAATTACAGCAATCTAATTAATGATATAATTAAATTAAATAAAGATAGAGTAGAATGCCAAAAGATACTAGACGCCAAACTACAACAAAGTAATAATTTGGCAAAACAAATCGGACAAATTGCTAAAGAACAAAAGGGTGACATTCCCAAACATCTACTTTCTCAAGCAACCGAACTAAGAGAAAGTGCTAAAGAACATGAGGGCAACCTAAAAATGATCAAAGAGAATATCCAAGATATTCTCGTACAAATCCCAAATATACCCAATAAAATCGTAACCCCAGGTAAATCAGAACAGGATAACGTCGTTTTGTTTGAATGGGGTGTCATTGATAGCAATCAAGAAAGGGTGCCCCACTGGGAAATTGCGACCAAATACAACATAATTGACTTCGAAGCAGGAGCAAAAATTACTGGATCTGGTTTTCCGCTTTATAAAGGTAAAGGGGCTCAACTCCAAAGAGCACTAATTAATTTTTTTATTGACTACAATACAAAGGCGGGCTATGAAGAATATATTCCACCCTTTTTTGTGAACTATCAATCTGCTTTCAACACAGGGCAACTTCCTGATAAAGAAGGTATGATGTACCATATGAATGATGACAATTTATTTGCTATTCCTACAGCGGAAGTACCTATCACCAATATTTTTAGGGAGAAAAGGTTCAGGGATTCTGAGCTCCCAATAAAATGCACCGCATATTCACCGTGCTTTAGAAGAGAAGCTGGTTCATATGGCAAGGAGGTTAGGGGACTAAATAGACTTCACCAATTTGACAAGGTGGAAATTGTGCAAATAACTACACAGGACAAATCATACCAGGTTCTGGACGAGATGGTTGAACATATAAGCCATCTTTTAAAAGTATTAAAACTAAAGTTTAGAATTGTAAAATTATGTGGTGGAGACCTGGGATTCACATCTTCTTTGACGTATGATTTTGAAGTGTTTTCAGCTGGACAAAAAAAATGGCTAGAAGTTAGCTCTGTTTCTAATTTTGAAACATTTCAATCTAATAGATTAAACCTTAAGTATAAAGATTCTAAAAAAAATGAAACCCTACTATGTCATACACTAAATGGGAGCTCATTGGCACTTCCTAGAATTATGGCAGCGCTACTAGAAAATAATCAGTCAAAATCAGGTGTTATTATACCAGATGCTTTATCTAAGTACTTAGATTTTAACAAATTAACATAATTGTTAGTATGCCCAATAGCGCTTTTCCTTTAAATATATTATTGTGCATGCTAATTTCATCTTGTTTTAATTATTCGAAAAAAACCCACCTAAAAAGGATACATAAACTCGAGATTACTACTAAAGAAGACCAGCAAACAATAAATGATTTGCAAATAAAGTATATTGAGCCAACATTGATAATTGCAAAATTTAATCTTTTAAAACTAGAGTCAATGGATCTTGATAGTATTAGTGCTAAGCTAATTTATTCAGAATATCGTCCATACCTAAACTGTGTCAATGAGACACACTCTCTGCTTGGAGTTATTGAAGAATTAGCCCAATATTTACACACCAACTCTCAACAAGTACAAAACCTAAAACACGACATAACCAATTCTAATTTAAAAAGAAAAGATTTAGATTTATATTTAGCAGATGAAAGTATGTATATTAAAAACACATCCTTAAAAATAGAAAGTATAAGTGCTGAAATAATAGATAATAAAAACAAATTTGACTCTTTAAACAAAACAATTGAAAAAATTATAAATAAATGAGATTATATTACTTGATAGTTTTATTCAGCATCAATTTAAATGTTGCTTTTAGCCAAAGCAATTATGACTACACACTTGCCAAAGAATATTACATTAATGGTGAATTCGAAAAAGCAGCTCATATATTTGAAAAAGTGTTCAAAAAAACAAAAACAAAAGATTTATATTCGAAATACCTAGATTGCTTAATAAAAACACAATCTTATAAAAAAGCTGAAAAAACTATAAAAGCGTATAATACAAAAAAAAGATCATCAACGCTGCATTTAGACTTGGGTCATTTATATTTAATAATGGGCAATTTAGACGATGCTAATAACCAATTTGAACTGTCAATTGAAGCGGCCTCTAAATCAGATAGGGAACTAGCAAGTGTTGCAACACAATTTTATAAAAAAAACCTCTTAGACTACGCTCTAAAATCATATTTATTATGTAAAAATCAAACCAACTACTTGTTTCAAATTGCTAATATATATTCGCAATTAGGAGATATTGAAAATATGTATAGTAAATTAATTTCTTTACTATCTATTCGCCCCAAGTATTTTCAAACTATAAAAAACAAAATCCGAAGATCAATCAGTGATGATTCCGAAAACGAAAACAATAAAAGACTTAAAAAAATCATATTAAAAAATATACAGAAAAATAGCAGTTTTGAAATATCTAAATTATATGTTTGGCTACTAATTCAAGAAAAAAATTTAAGTGATGCATTAAAGCACGAAATGTCTATTGACAAGCGATACGGCAACAATACTGATGGGATTTCTTACGTGGGAGACATTGCTAAATCTAATAAAAACTACCCTGTAGCATTAGATTGCTTTGAATATATTCTTAATAAGAAAAATGTATCTGTTTATGACTATGAATATAGTTTAATTAATAAATTAAATATTCAGTTCTTAATATTGTTCAATAAAATTGGTGCTACAAAAAAAGAAATTGAAGACACTGCAAAAGAACTTAAAAACACCATTAATGAAATTGGTACAAAACCAGAAACGATTTCAGTAATAAAAAATTACTCTACAATTTTATTTGAATTATTAAATAAAACTGATGAAGCGATAAGCCTCATGCAAAAAACAATTTTAGACCCCAGCTTAAGCAACTATGACGTTGCGATATGCAAAATGGAACTTGCCAAGATGCTAGTAAACACAGGCCTTATGTGGGATGCCTCATTAATTTACTCCCAAGTTGAAAAAGAGTTTAAAAATGACATAATAGGTCAAGAGGCAAAATTTGAAAAAATAAAAATTAATTATTACAATGGTGAATTCGAATGGGCACAAAGTCAATTAAACATATTAAAAGAATCGACATCTAAACTAATAGCAAACAATGCAATGGAGCTTGCGCTCCTTATAAGCGACAACCTAAACTTAGACACTAGCGACGAAGCACTTAGTATTTACGCTAATGCGGAACTATTATACAGACAAAGAAAACACTCTGATGCCATGAATGCACTAGACTCTTTAGAAAAAAAATTTCCAAATCACAGCTTGTCTGATGAAATTCTATTTAAAAAGGCTAATATAAGTATGGCTAACAAAAACTACCCAAATGCGTTAATATACCTAAATAAAATAGAAACTGATTTTTATTATGATATTCTATATGACGATGCTCTATACAAACAAGGGTTAATTTATGAAGAGGTTTTATTGGATCATGACATTGCACTAAAAAAATATGAGAAGCTACTTCTTATGGCACCAAATAGTATATACTTATCTTTTGCACGACAAAAATATAGAGATTTGCGAAAAAACAATTTCTTAATACAGCAATGATTATATATTCAATTAAAATAAAAATCGATAAATCTATTGAACATGAGTGGCTAGACTGGATGAAAAACAAACACATCCCAGACATAATGGACACAGAACTATTTGAAACACATGAAATATATACAATCATTAATGGCATTAAAAACAACGTGTTTGTTATACAGTATACACTTAAAAATATGGTTGATTTTTTAAAATATGAAAAAGAATTTGCAGAAAGATTTAGAGAAGAGCATAAATTGAAATTCAAAAATAAATTTTCTGCAAAAAGAATTATTATGAAGAAAATATAATATGTATTTAAAACCTAAAAAAAATCTTGGTCAACATTTTCTAAATTCTGAGAAAATTTCTCAGGACATCGTAAACTCCGTTAATTTTGACCTAAATACAAATATTATAGAGGTTGGGCCTGGCATGGGGGCTCTAACTAAATTTATTATTCAAAAAGCCAACAATGTCACTTTAGTTGAATTAGATGAAGATTCTATTAATTTTTTAAAATTTACTTACCCTGGTGTTGAAATCATTCACGCTGATTTTTTAAAATTTACATTTAATAAACATATACAGTATACAATTATAGGGAATTTCCCATATAACATATCTAGTCAGATTGTATTTAAAATTATCGAAAACCGATGCAATATCCTTGAGAGTGTAGGCATGTTTCAAAAAGAAGTTGCCAAACGAATTTGTAGTAAGCCAAAATCTAAATCCTACGGCATATTAAGTGTTATATTACAAGCATATTATGACTGTCACTACCTTTTTGACGTTGAAGCCATGCATTTTAATCCACGACCAAAGGTTCAATCTGGAGTTGTTTCACTAGTCAGACATACTGATAATCTCAACGTCAAACATAGTAGTTTTGTTCATGTTGTAAAGGTTGCTTTTAATCAAAGAAGGAAAAAATTAAAAAATTCCTTGAAAATTTTTAGTAATTTAGATTGCATAAATTTAGAACTAACTTTATCAAAAAGAGCAGAAGAACTAAGTGTTTCTGATTACATTAATTTAACTAAAGTTATTTTTCCTAATTAAATGGCCTTTCAATTAACAAAAGAATTTATAGAAAAGATTGAGTTTTTAATTGAAAAACGAGACACAGATTCCATTAAAAATAAACTAAAAACAATTCTGGCACCAGATGTGGCAGAAATTATTCAGACATTAGATTTTAACAAATCTGAATACCTGTTCTCTCAATTTAATGAGGAGAGAGCAGCAGAAATATTAATTGAATTAGATGAAGATGTAAGGGAAAGGCTTCTGCGGAGTCTAAGTTCAAAAAAAATCGTTACGGAGTTAATTTACAACTTAGAGTCTGATGATGCTGCTGATGTTATTCAAGAGTTATCTGATGAAAAAAAACAGGAAGTATTATCTAATATTACTAATCCGAAACAAGCAAGTGATATAGCAGACCTTTTATCATATAGGGAGAATTCATCTGGTGCACTTATGGCAAAAGAGTTAATTAAGGTTCATGCACAATGGAGTATTCTTAGATGTGTCACGGAAATGAGAAAACAAGCACAAGCTATAAATAAAGTATATACTATATATGTTGTAGACAACCACAATATTTTACTTGGTACAATTTCTCTTAAAACACTATTATTATCACACGAAAAAACTTTCATAGAATCAATATACAACAGGCAAGTGATTTCTGTAACAACTAATGAAAGTGCGGAAGAGGTTGCCAAACTAATGAATAAGTATGACCTAATTGTATTACCAGTAGTAAATGATCACGGGCAATTAGTGGGTAGAATTACAATTGATGATGTGGTGGACTTTATCAAAGAGGAAGCTGAAAAGGACTACCAAATGGCCTCTGGAATAAGTGACAATGTAGAATCTTTTGATAACATTTTCACAATTACAAAAGCTCGTATTCCTTGGCTCATTATAGGAATGATAGGGGGGTTACTGGGAGCTCAAATTATAGGACTATTTGAAATTGAAAAAAACCCAATTCTAGCATTTTTTATCCCATTAATTGCGGCAATGGGGGGTAATGTTGGTGTGCAGTCTTCTGCAATTATAGTACAAGCCATAGCCTCCAAAAATTTGGGAGTTAATAATTGGTCTAATAGATTCTTCAAAGAATTAGGTGTGGCTCTAATTAATGGTTTAATTTGTGGCACAATTGTTATTTTTGCGTGCACTTGGATTTACCCACAACCCCATATACCAATTATTGTAAGTCTTTCGTTAATTTCAGTTATGATTTTCGCAGCATTATTTGGCACTTTTGTTCCCTTAATTTTAAATAATTATCGTATTGATCCCGCCCTTGCAACTGGCCCATTTATTACTACAATGAATGATGTAATAGGTTTAATTATTTATTTTGCGATTGCTAAAGCTTTTATCTAAATGAAGATACTAATAATAGATTATGTGAGCCCATTATTACTAGAGCTGCTAGAAGAAAGCAAAATCAATTATTTATACCTTCCCACACACTCAGAACAATTCATTTTAGATAAAATAAATAAATTTAATGGCCTAATTGTTAGAAATAGATTCCAAATAAATAATTTTTTTTTAAAAAAATGTAAAAACTTACAATTTATAGCAAGATATGGTTCTGGTATGGAATCAATTGACGTTAAATATGCAAATCAACTAGGAATAAAGTGTTTTAATTCAGCAGAAGGAAATTGTAACGCAGTATCTGAGCACGCATTGGGTATGTTGTTATCATTGTTGCATAAAATACACAAAAGCATGGAGGAGCTTAAAACAGGGGTTTGGAAAAGAAATGAAAATCTAGGTAATGAACTATCGGGAAAAAATATAGGTGTTATTGGCTATGGCAATACTGGGAAAGCATTCTGTGAAAAATTAAAAGGTTTTAACTGTAACATTTACTGCTATGACAAATACAAAAAGAACTACGGAACATCCAGTATTCAAGAGTGCAGTATGGAATCTTTATACAATCATGCTGATGTAATTAGTTTACACATACCTATTAATGATGAAACAAAGTACTTAATAAATGATTATTTTATTCAAAAGATGAGGCGCCCCTTCTATATTATAAACACTTCTAGGGGCAAAATAATAAATACCAGCGACCTAATTAATGGATTAAAAAATAAAAAAATTATAGGAGCATGTCTGGATGTAATTGAGTATGAGTGCGCAGGATTTATTAATACAAATTTTAATGATGATTACAATTATTTATTAAATTGCAAAAATATAATTATGACACCTCATATTGCAGGTTTATCATATGAAAGCCATTTAAAAATTTCTCAAACACTTTTTGATAAAATAATTCAATTAATATGAAACAAATAAAACTCACTACACTCCTGATAGTATTTACTATAACAGTATCGAAATCTCAAGAAATAATTACAAATTTTTTAACTAGCACAGTAAATGACTCAGAAACGCTAATAGAAGGTTATATTGAGCCATTTGGATCATGGCTAGGCTCAGGCTTAAACTCTGGCTGGTATAATACTGCTCAAAGTCATAGGTTCCCTGGATTTAATATCACTGGAGGGGTACACTTTATTACTCCTGGTGATAATGCTCAATTTTTTACCCCAGAATTAGAAACTTTAGTTATTGATCCGTCATCTAATGGTGAGCTCGCCACATTTCTTGGCCCTGAAAATGGAACTGCAATAGGGTATGATATGGGACAGGGGTTTCAAGTACTATTTAACTCTCCATCTGGAATTAATTACAATGGACCAGTGCCTATGCCTTATATACAAGGTGGTATTGGCCTAATTAAAAACACCGAAATACTATTCCGAGTGGCACCTAAAATTAAACTGGAAGACCTAAGTGTTAGTCATTGGGGGGTTGGGTTTAAACACGGTATAAAGCAATGGATCCCCGGTATTAAACTACTACCCTTTGATCTATCATTAATTGCAGGATATTCTATATTAAATGGTAAATCCGAATTTGGCAATAACCAAGACCTCAAACTTGATGTAAAGGCGTTCAACTCTAATATTGTTCTAAGTAAAAAAATATCCATATTCACTCCTTATATTGGTGTTGGATACCAATACTCAGGCTCATCGATAAAATTAAATGGAACATATAATGTCTTAAATATCAATGGTAACACTACTGAAGTTACTAATCCTATAGACATCTCTTTTGGTGGTGTAAATGGATTCAAAGCAAATATAGGAGCAAGACTAAAATTATTATTATTTACATTACACGCTGAGTGGACAATGTCAGAGTTTAATGTTTTTACTATCGGTGTAGGTTTACATTCTGACATTGGATCCAGGTTAATTGGTAAAAAAATTGAAAAAGGATTGTCTAAAAACAAGAAAGATTAGCTAATAATGGTGCCAGTTTGATTTAAATCAAAAAAATTCTTAACCCTTAATGGTATTTTTTTACTTTGAAGATGCATTATGGTTTTAGGGTGTATAATGGTGCTGCCACTATCACATAAATCATATGCCTGTTCATAAGTTAACGCCTTAAAAAGCTTTGCATTAATGTGGGTCTTGGGATTTAAATTATAAACTCCATTAACATCCTTAAACAGGACAACCTCTTCAGAAGACAAAAGATTTCCAAAAATCGCAGCACTATAATCAGAACCTTCTCGTCCTAGCGTTGTTCTTTGTTTATTAACCAATTGTTTAATGCCACTATTTAAATGATATATATTACTAGATATAAATCCTTGAGTAATTATAATCTTATCTTTTGGTATACAATTTCTATCTACTTTAATTTTATTAGGAGTGCCATAAAATGGACTATATTTATTGTCTATAGTTACGCATTTAAATACTGCAGCATTATCTCTGCTATTCCATGGGTCAGTCTGTATACACAATGCAGCATCCAATAATACTGAAGACTTATTTAACACTGAACTCAAATAATAGTAAATAATTTTAGAAGAAATGTATTCGCCAATAGAAACAAGTGCTGGATAAAAGAGAAAATTATTTGAATCTTTTATTAAGTTCGGTTTCAAATGACAACTATCAAAGAATGACTTTAAATAATCTAAACTATATGGAAAAGATGGTGATAATGGTAAACTAAGAATGGATCTTCTAATTTCTGGGCTCATACCCAATTTATTAATTAAATTTTTGATTGAATCAAAGACAAGATCAAATTGATTGTCTTCTAGTAAATTAGTGGTTTTCCCAAAAGCAGATAAGACCAAAAAAACCCCATCATTATAATAGTCCTCAACAATCCCTGGCAACAATTTAATATCTTGAGCACTTTTTAAGCAACCTCCGCCAAATTTTAATACCTTCATTAAAGATTAAACTTTATTTTTGTAGATAAATATATTATTCTTTTTAATTTATTATGACACTTCATCAATTTTTAGACTCACAAAATTATTCCCCTGCATTAAAAAATATTATTTTAGACATCCAGTATGGATCGATTGAAATTTATAAAATAATTAACGAGGACCCCAAAAATGTATTAGGCGATGCTGGGCAGGTAAATATACAAAATGAATCAGTAAAAAAGCTAGACATAATTGCAAACAATATTTTCATAAAACAATTTATGAAAAACGATTCAATTTGTGCACTGCTTTCAGAAGAAAACGAAAAAATTATTGATTTTAATCGTGATGGAAACTATGTTGTTGCCATGGACCCACTTGATGGTTCATCTAACATAGACGTCAATATTCCGGTAGGAAGCATTTTCTCTGTTTTAGAAAAAAATAAAAATTTAGAAACTTCTTTCTTGCAGCCTGGTAAAAGTCAAAAAATTGGTTGTTATGTCATTTATGGCACATCCACCGTTTTGGTTTTTGCAATTCAAAATAAAGTCTTCGGTTTTACACTTAACACAAAAGACAAACAATACTTACTAACTCACAGAAATATTAAAATTCCTCAAAGTGGGAATATTTTTTCGATAAATGAGGGTAATTACAATTCTATTGATTCCGAAATCAAAATTTTTCTTAATTATTGTAAAGAGCTAAATGAACATGGCAAAAGAACCCACACCGGCAGATTTGTAGGATCTTTAGTCGCAGATTTTCATCGGAACATGTTAAAGGGTGGGATCTTTATATATCCTAAAACATCGGATAGGCCACAAGGTCAACTAAGATTAATTTACGAATGTAACCCTATTGCATTTATTGCTGCGTCTGCACAAGGAAGGGCTACGGATTTAAAAGGTGATATTTTAAATAAACATCCTGATAGTATTCATCAAAGAACACCTTTTGCAGTGGGTTCAATTAACATAGTAAATAAATTATTGTCGTTTTATAAATAAGTGGAATCATCTCAGTTATTAAATTATTTCCCAGATGGAGATCACATCTCTTCAATTATAGATAACATTAAATCTAAAAATTGTAAAACAAATATGTTTTTACAAGGCTTAGCTGGTTCACAGCTTGCAATTATTGCCAGAAAAATTTTAAAACACACCAAAACAAACCATATATTTATATTAAACAACCTTGAAGAAGCACTATACTTTTTAGATGATTTAAATAATCTAGGAAACTGCCAATCTACATTTTTATTTCCTGCCAATAATAAAAAAACTCAACACAATAAAAATTCAATCTTAGAAAAGACAACAGCACTAAAGGCATTAAATTCAAATACCAAAACACATATTATTACATTTCCCCAAGCTCTTGAGGAAGCTATAATTGATAATACCACCCTGAACAACTCATCAATATCTTTTTCTGTGGGACAAAGGGTAAATTTTGAAGAGATCACGACAATACTTGAAAAAATAAAATTCAATGAAGTTGATTTTGTTTATGAGCCTGGATGTTTTGCAATTCGTGGTTTTATAATAGATATTTTTTCATATTCTAATGAAAACCCTTGTAGAATTGTTTTAGAAGATGATCTAATAGTAGAAATTAGTTTTTTTAATGTTAGTAGTCAACTGTCTTTAGAGAGTATTACAACAACAACAATTATATCAAATATTGAAGACGTGTTCAATAAAAGTAGTTCATTGTTTGATTATTTGAAAAAAAACACAACTGTATGGACAAAAGACCTAAAATTACTAGAAAATGAGAAAAACAATACAACAGTAGATAAGTTTAAAAAAAATATATCTAGGTTCTTTTGTGTTCATACTGGACACCTCTCCTACTATAGGGACGTAAAGATTGTTAAATTCAATTCATCTTGCCAACCTAGATTTAATAAAAATTTCAATTTACTTATAGACCATTTAGATGGTTTAAAAGAAGATGGATATAATAACACCATATTGGTTTCTTCAGAAAATCAAATGTCTAGATTGCAAAACTTATTGCAACATTGTTCTCACTTAGTAAAGTTAATTAAGTGTACAGCTACAATAAAAGAAGGGTTTCTTGATAGAATCAATAAAAGATGCTTCTACACTGATCATGAGTTATTTGAAAGACACCATCAATATAAATCAAAACGTATTTACAAAACAGAAAATGCTCTAAATATTAAAGAATTAACTAAATTAAAAAAAGGAGACTATATTACACATTTTGATTACGGAATCGGATTATTTGATGGTTTTAGAAAAAAAAATAATTTAGAAACCATTAGACTAATTTATAAAAACAATGACATTTTATATATTAGTATCCACGCTTTACACAAAATATCTAAATTTAAAGATGCCTCTAACAAGATTCAATTAGATAAACTTGGCTCTCCTAGATGGAAGAACCTTAAAGACAAGGCAAAAAATAAAATTAAGCTGGTTGCCTTTGATTTAATTAAACTTTATGCAAAGCGAAAAATGACCAAAGGATTTTCATTTTCACAAGACACGTATCTACAAAATGAACTAGAAGCTTCATTTATATTTCAAGAAACTCCTGATCAAATTAAAATTAATAAGGAAATAAAGTCAGACATGGAGAGTCAATCTCCTATGGACAGACTGGTGTGTGGCGATGTTGGGTTTGGAAAAACTGAACTCGCAATTAGATCGGCATTCAAGGCTGTTTCTGATAATAAACAGGTTGCAATACTAGTGCCAACAACTATTCTTGCACTCCAACATTATAAAACATTTGAAAAACGACTAAGCAATTTTCCGTGCACTATTAAATATATAAACCGATTTGTTCAAAATAAAGAAAAGCTACAAATACTTCAGCAACTTGAAGATGGCTTAGTGGATATAATTATTGGTACTCACAGATTAATTAGTAAAGATGTGAAATTTAAAGATTTAGGTTTGTTAATAATTGATGAGGAACAAAAATTTGGTGTGTCAGTTAAAGATAAGTTAAAAACAATTAAGGAGTCAGTAGACACACTCACTTTAACAGCAACACCTATTCCCAGAACATTACAATTTTCTCTTATGGGCTCTAGAGATTTGTCTATTATGACAACATATCCACAAAACAGAAACCCGATTGAAACATCGATATGTGACTTTAATTACGAATTAATTAAAAAAATAATTTCATTTGAAATTGCAAGAGAGGGGCAAGTTTTTTTTGTTCACAACAGAGTATCAAATATTAAAGATTTCCACAATATGATATCATCTATGTTACCTAAAGTAGAGGTCCGTTTTGCTCACGGAAAAATGGAATCAAAAAAATTAGAGTCCACAATTCTAGATTTTATAAACGGTCAATTTGATGTGTTAATTACTACAACAATCATTGAAAATGGATTAGATGTGCCTAATGCAAATACAATTATAATAAATGAAGCTCAAAACTTTGGCCTTTCTGATTTACACCAAATGAGGGGCCGAGTGGGGAGATCTAATAAACAGGCCTTTTGTTATTTGATGACCCCGCCGTTTAGTAAAATGACAGACATCGCTGTAAAGAGACTAAAAGCTATATCTAATTTGTCCAATCTTGGAGATGGTTTTAATATTGCGCTTAAAGACCTAGAGATTAGAGGAGCGGGAAACATGCTTGGAGCAGAACAATCAGGTTTTATTGAAGATATGGGGTTTGCAAATTACCAAAAAATACTAGACGAAGCTATAACTGAATTAAAAACAAAAAAATTCAAACTACTAGAAAACACTAACCATAATTCTCAACTTCGGTGTATCATTGAAAGTGACCTTAATCTATCTATTCCCACTGAATACATATATGATACATCGGAAAGAATTGCATTATACAACCGTTTAAGTAGAATACGATCTAATGATGAAATTCAAAAATACAAATCTGATTTAATCGATCGTTTTGGTTCAATTCCTAAACCAACACAAGACCTAATTAATTCAATTGTTTTTCGACACATATGTGAGAAAATTCACTGTCATAAGGTTATTTTAAAAAAAGAGACCATGATATTGTTTTTTGAGTCAAATAATCAATCTAGTAGTTTTAATAAAATATTTGAAAACATAGTTAAATTAATTAATCAAAATAATGATCGCTTTTCAGTTAAAGAAGATAATCAAACTTTTAAACTATATGTAAACAGGGTACTATGTATAAATGAGGCAATAAAAATAATTAATTGTATAAAAAATTAATAATTTTTTACTAAAATTGCAGTGATGAAAAACCATATTATATTCTGGTTATTAATACACCTTGTGTCATTTGGACAAAACGAAATGACAATAAGTGGGTATGTGAAAGATAAGGAAACAGGTGAGGTTTTAATCGGAGCTAATGTTGTTGTTCTAGAATTAAGTGCTGGGAGAAGTACTAATAATTATGGCTTCTTTTCTATTACTGTTCCAATGGGGGAATTCACTATTGAAACATCATATATTGGCTATAACAATTCTAGTAAAGTTATCTCACCCACTAGTTCCACTCAAAACCTAAATTTTTTGTTACAAGGTACTAGTTTTATAACTGAAGAGGTTGTGGTAAAGGCTAAAAAAGAAGATGCAAATATTCAAAGCTCTGACATTGGAAAAATTGAACTTGAGGTAGAAAAGGTTGATCAACTACCTGTTTTAGTGGGCGAAAAAGACATATTAAAAACTATTCAATTGTTACCAGGAGTACAATCTGGATCTGAAGGTACGTCCGGGTTTTATGTTAGAGGGGGGGGGCCTGATCAAAACCTTATTCTTCTAGATGAAGCTGTAGTATATAATGCCTCGCATTTATTTGGTTTTTTCTCTGTGTTTAATAGTGATGCGATTAATAATATAGATTTAATTAAAGGTTCTATGCCTGCAAATTATGGAGGAAGACTTTCATCTGTTCTTGACATTAATATGAAAGATGGAAATACAAAAAATTTCGGGGCAGAGGGTGGAATCGGCTTAATTTCATCTCGACTAACTTTAGAGGGACCAATTAAACAAGATACTAGCTCATTTATTATTTCAGGTCGAAGAACATATTTTGATATACTTGCCAAACCATTTATTGACACGACAAGTTTTGCAGGTAGCGCATATTATTTTTATGACCTAACAACAAAAGTGAATTACATTTTATCAGACAAAGATAGATTATACATAAGTGGATACTTTGGGAGAGATGTATTTACATTTAATAGCGAAGAATGGGGGTTTAATGTTAATATTCCATGGGGAAATGCCACAGCATCGCTTAGATGGAACCACTTATTTAACAATAAGTTATTTCTAAATACTTCATTTATTTTTAGTGATTACAATTTTGAACTAAATGCAGGACAAGAACTTGAGGGTGTTCCAGCAGTAAACTCTACTATGTTTTCAGGTATTAGAGATTATAATGTTAAAACTGACCTTAGTTACTATCCAAATTTAAAACACAATATCAAATCGGGAATAAATTATGTTTTTCATAGATTTAATCCTACTAGTTTTTCTGGGACCTATGATGATATTTCTTACGAAGAAATTATTAATCATTATGCACATGAATATGCAATATATATATGTGATGAACACACTGTAAATGAGAGACTACTATTAAACTATGGACTTAGATGGTCTGGCTTTATTCAAGTGGGACCCTTTGAAAGGAATATAAAAGATAATAGTAATATTCTAGGTCAAGTTTCTACTGATACAATTATAACATATGATTCTGGGGAGGTTGTTGAGGATTATGGTGGCATAGAGCCCCGGTTCTCATTGCGATTCCTACTAAATGAATCTACGTCAATGAAGTTTGGAATGGTACAAAACTATCAATATATTCACTTAGCTTCGCTTGCTAGCTCTTCG
>MDTG01032496.1_pt1 | contig 14825 bp, 13 predicted proteins | sample 811421 | NCBI WGS metagenome assembly MDTG01 (sample SAMN05326645, study PRJNA326480) | marine metagenome | isolation source: seawater | place: Pacific Ocean: South East | collected 2011
CTAATAGCTCAATTGGCTTGATTTATGCACTGAAAAAAATTTTTAATAATGATATTAACTTTTATTGCTTAAACTAATTATTATATCTAACAAACTCTTAAAATATGTGTGACTAAAGCCATAGACTAGCATATATTAATTTCATTCGAGAAGTTTTGATTTAAAAAATCTTTATAAAACTTAATTTAATGAAAAAATTTTTAATAACAGGCACTGCTGGATTTATCGGCTTTCATCTTTCAAAAGTACTGTTAAGACAAGGTCATCTTGTTCATGGTTATGATGGCATGACTGATTATTATGATGTAAATCTAAAAAAAAAACGTCACAATATACTATTAAAAAATAAAAGTTTTTCTGCTTCACAAGGAATGCTAGAAGATTATAGCGAGCTTGATAAAATATCTTCAGGCTTTCAACCTAATGTTATTATTCATCTAGCTGCGCAGGCAGGTGTACGATACAGCTTAGAAAATCCACGTGCATACATTGATTCCAACATCACTGGTACATTTAATGTAATGGAAATTGCAAGAAAACTTAAAGTTCAACATCTTTTAATGGCTTCAACATCTTCAGTTTATGGTGCTAATTTAAAGATGCCTTTTACTGAAACCGAGAAAGCTGATACTCAACTTACAATTTATGCAGCCACCAAAAAAGCTAATGAAAATATGGCGCACTCATATTCTTATTTATGGAAACTTCCTATAACTATGTTTCGTTTTTTTACAGTATATGGGCCATGGGGCCGTCCAGATATGGCTCTATTTAAGTTTGTTTCAGCAATACTTAAAGATAAACCAATTGATATTTACAATCAGGGAGACATGTATCGTGATTTCACTTATATTGATGATTTGGTTAATGGAATTAATTTATTAGTTGGCAATATACCGGGGACTAAAGTGAATGAACAAAGTTTAAAAGAAGATAGTCTTTCAATGGCTGCCCCCTTTCGAGTAGTTAATATTGGTAATTCAAATAAGATCAAGTTGCTTGATTTTATTGAAGTGATTGAAGATATTATCGGTAAGAAAGCAATAAGAAATTATATGCCAATGCAAAAAGGCGATGTATCTGCAACTTGGGCTGATGCTTCTCTTTTACAAAAGCTAACAGGATATAAACCACAAACAGATATAAAAGAGGGTATTACTCGTTTTATAGAGTGGTACCGAGATTATTATGATGAGTGAAAATTATAATAAAAGTAAAATAGCCATATTAGGTCTTGGCTATGTTGGTTTGCCACTCGCAGTTGAGTTTTCAAAAAAAAGAAGTGTGGTAGGTTTTGATTTAAATCATACAAGGATAATTAGTTTAAATAATGGACAAGACTCTAATCTAGAAATTTCAGATAAAGAACTAAAAGCATCAAAGAAATTAATATTTACAAATAAAATAAAAGATATTCGTCATTGTAATATATTTATTGTAACAGTTCCTACTCCAATAGATAAAAATAAAAAACCTGATCTTCAAATTTTAAAAAATGCTACCAAGTTATTAGGAAATATAATTAAAAAAAACGACTTAATTATATATGAGTCTACTGTTTATCCTGGTGTTACAGAAGAAATTTGTGTTCCTATACTTGAAAAAAACTCTGGCTTAAAATTTAATAAGGATTTTTTTTGTGGTTATTCACCTGAGCGCATTAATCCTGGGGATAAAAAACATCGATTAACATCTATAAAAAAAATAACATCAGGATCAAATCCTAGAATAGCCAAAATAGTTGACAATCTTTATAAAGAAATTGTAGTTGCAGGCACACATAAGGCTTCAAGTATAAAAGTTGCAGAAGCAGCTAAAGTAATTGAGAACACTCAAAGAGATGTAAACATCGCACTTATAAATGAACTAGCAATGATATTTAATAAATTAGAAATTGACACTGAGTCAGTTTTAAAAGCAGCAGGAACAAAATGGAATTTTTTACCATTTAAACCAGGTCTTGTCGGAGGTCATTGTATTGGAGTTGACCCTTATTACTTAGCAAGTAAAGCATTAGAGGTTGGATACAAACCAGAGATGATACTTGCAGGTCGTAAGATTAATGACAATATGTCATTTTATATTGTTAAAAAAATCAAAGAAATAATGTCAAAGAAGAAAATTGGTTTTGCTGGAGCAAATGTATTAATAATGGGACTTACATTTAAAGAGAACTGCCCAGATATTCGCAATACCAAAGTAATTGATATAATCAATAAGTTCATAGAAAAAAAAATGAAAATTGATGTTTATGATCCATGGGCCAATAAAAAAGAAGTTTTAAAAGAGTTTAATTTTAAATTAATAAATAAACCAACTAAGAATAAATACGATTTAATATTACTTGCTGTTAGACATAAAGAATTTGAGAAAATTTCATTTGATAAAATTAAATATTTTGCAAAAAAAAAATATGTTATTTTTGATATGCAAAATATTTTAGACAAAAATAAAATTGATGGTTCGATATAAATTATTAAAAAAACTTATTATAGTAGAAATATTAATTCAAAAATGAAAATAGGAAAACGTTTAATAGGACCTGGAAAAAAACCTTTTATAATAGCCGAGATAGCTCAAACGCATGAAGGTAGTTTTGGTCAAGCATTAGCATTTATTGATATTGCTGCGGATTGTGGTGCTGATGCTATCAAATTTCAAACTCATATTGCAGAAGAAGAAAGCACTTTAAAAGAGCCATGGAGGATAAAATTTAGTGATCAGGACAAAACTAGATATGATTACTGGAAGAGAATGTCATTCTCAAAAGATTTATGGCGTAAGTTAAAAAAACATGCAGAAAAAAAAAATCTTGTCTTTTTAAGTTCTCCATTTTCAGAAATGGCCGTTAAATGGTTAGACGATTTAGGCATCGAAGCTTGGAAAGTTGCTTCTGGTGAGGTGCACAATGATAATTTGCTAAAATATATGGAGTCAACTTCAAAGCCGATAATTTTGTCTTCAGGTTTAAGTGATTTATCACAATCTAAAAATTTGGTTAAAAGGTTTGAAAAAAGAAATATTGAAGTTGCATTACTTCATTGTACTACAATGTATCCAACACCAGCAAATGAAATTGGATTAAATATTTTTCAAGATTTAAAAAAAAACTTACCAAGCCATATTCCTATAGGTCTTTCAGATCATTCTGGAAAAATTGTTCCTTCAATTATAGCAACTTACTTGGGGGCATCAATAATTGAGGTTCATTTAACCATGCATCAAAAAATGTTTGGACCTGATGTTTCATCGTCTTTAGATCCTAAAAATTTTCTAGAGCTAGTTAAATCAGTAAATTTTGCTTTCAAAATGTCTCAAACAAAAGTTAAAAAATCTAATCAATTAAATAAATTAAAAATTATTAAAAATATATTTAGTAGATCCTTAGTTTTTAATAAAAATTTAAGATCTGGTCATATTCTAAAAAAAAAAGATATTGGTTATAAAAAACCAGGAGGTGGATTATCTTATAACGAGCTAAATTACTTTTTGGGAAAGGTTATTAAAAAAGATGTATTTAAAGACAAAAAAATTAAGATAACAGATATAGTGAAATCAAAAAAATGAAAAAAAAAATACTATTTTGTATTACTGCTAGAGCAAGTTACTCTAGAATTAAAAGTGCAATATTAGAACTTAAAAAAAAGAAGGGTATAGATGTCATGGTGCTTGCTTCAGGCTCAGCTTTATTAGATAATTATGGAAGAGTTGTTGAGTTAATAAAAAAAGATGGCATTCAAGTGATTGAAGAGTTGCATACCTCTTTTGAGGGAGATGATTCTATAGGGATGGCTTTAGCCACTGCATCAACTATTGATGCTTCAGCTAGAACATTTAAAAGAATCAAACCTCATTTAGTTGTAACTATTGCAGATAGATATGAAACATTAGGCACTTCAATAGCGGCGAGTTATTGTGGTTTTCCATTAGCTCATATACAGGGAGGAGAGATTACAGGTAATATTGACGAAAGAGTTCGTCATGCCAATACCAAACTTTCTGATATTCATTTAGTCTCTAACGACAATAGCAAATCTAGGATTATCAAAATGGGAGAAAAAAAAACAAGTATATTTGTTACTGGCTGCCCCTCCTTAGATGTTGTTCGTGAAGCAAAAAAAAGCCTAAAAATATACCAATTAGAAGACTGCATTAACTCCAATGGCGTGGGTAAAAAATTTAATATTTCTAAACCTTTCACCGTTGTGTTGCAGCATTCTGAAACTGAAAATCATAAAAATAGTTTTGATCATATGATGATGACATTGAAAGCAATTAATAAAATAAATATTCAACATTTAATATTTTGGCCAAATATTGATGCCGGATCCAATGCGGTATCTAAAGCAATTAGAGTTATGAGAGAGAAGAAGGCCCTCAAAAGTGCGAGATTTATTAAAAATATTAAAAGTGAAATGTTTGTGAAACTTTTATCATTAAGTCGATGCATAGTTGGCAATTCATCTGCAGCTATTAGAGAGTGTTCTTTTATGGGGGTTCCAGCAGTAAATATAGGTCTACGACAAGAAGGAAGATTGTGTGCAGAAAATGTGATGCATGTTAAATGGAATTCAAACCAAATATTTAATTCTATAAATAAACAATTAAAAAATGGTCATTATAAAGGTAGTAAAATTTATGGAGATGGATTTTCTGGAAAAAAAATTGCAGAAATTTTAAGCAAAAATCATTCTTTTAAAAATAAAAGGTTTATAGATTGAAATATCTTTTAATTATTCCTGCAAGAGCAGGCTCAAAGGGCATTATTAATAAAAATGTTACTAAAATTAATAATAAACCATTAATAGAATATACCATAGCTTCCGCTTTAGCTGCCCAAAAAAAATTAAAAGATTGTAAAGTTATCGTTTCAACTGACAGTAATAAAATAAAAAATATAAGTTTAAAATGTGGAGCAAGTGTTCCATTTTTGAGAGATAAATCAATATCTGAAGATATGTCAAAGTCTTCAGAGTACGTAAATCATGCAATAAAGTTTTATGAAGATATTGGAGAGATACCAGAGAATATTATAATTCTTCAACCAACATCCCCTTTAAGAACAGATAAAGATATAATTGCTTCCATAAATTTGTATGAAAACAAAAATGGAGAGACACTAATATCAGCCTATAAGGAGAATTATCTAAATGAAAAAGGAACCTATAGAATGAAAAATATTTATGGTGTCCCAAACAATATTTTTCATAATTCAGGTGGTAGACGTCAAGAAGATGAAGATGTTGTTGTAAGAAATGGAGCAATATATATTGTCAATGTATCTTTTTTTAAAAAAACAAAAAAAATAATTTCTGATAAACCACTTATTTATTTAATGAAAAAATCTCAATCAATAAATATAGACACTTATGAGGATCTTTTTTTAGCAAAAAAATTGATTCAGATTTTCTTAGATGAAAACAAAAAAAACAAATCCTTTAAATAATGATACTTATAAATGAACCACTAGGTTTTCCAAAAAAATCTTTAAAAAATCTTAAAAAAATTGGAAAAGTTCATAAGCCGAATAACAAATTTATAAAAAAAAATATAAAGATAATTTTTATAAGATTAAATGAATATATAGATAGTAATTTTTTAGATAATTTTCCTAATCTTTTATTTATAGTAAGCCCCACAACAGGATTAACACATTTGGATTTGTCAGAAATAAATAAAAGAAAAATTATTTTAATTTCACTAACAGGAAGAATTAATTTTTTAAAAAATATTTTTGCTACTTCTGAATACAGTATTGCTCTAGCGTTAGCCATGCTAAGAAAAATTACCTTAGCGGCTGAGTCTGTCAAAAAGAGTAAATGGGATAGGTACCCGTTTAAAGGTTCTGAAATTAATGATCGTGTAGTTCTAATTATTGGATTTGGAAGAGTTGGCAAACAGGTTTACAAATTATACAAGTCTTTCGGAGCTAAAGTTTTAGCTTATGATAGTAAGCCCGGACAAGTTCCAAAAAAAATTAAAACTTCTCTTAAAAAAGGCATTAGATCAGCAGATATAATATCTATTCACATACCTTATAATAATGATAATTATAAGTTTTTTAATAAAGAATTAATCTCTTTAGCAAAAAGTTCAGCTATTCTGATAAACACTTCTAGAGGTGAAGTTATAGATCAAAGTGCATTAATAAATTCTCTTTTAAATAAAAAAATCAAAGGAGCTGCCTTGGATGTCCTTCAAGATGAACCAAATCCATTTAATAAAAAATTAAAAAAAGAAATTAAAATTTTAAAAAATAGGCTCATTATAACACCACATATAGCTGGATATACAAATGAGTCTTTAACTAAAGTGGAAACATATTTAACAAATATTTTAATTAAAAAAATAAAAAATATTAATTACAAAGACTTGTAAAATATATTTTGAATAAAGAAATATTTTGTATAAAACTTACAAATAAAATTTTGAATGTATTCTAAAAAAAAATTTTGTTTTGAAAATTATGATAAAATATTTTATTTGCCTATTGAGATTTATGATAGGGAATATAGATCTAAATTATATTTAGCCTATAAAGCAAGTCGTAGAGGGTGGACAGTAGTTCTGGGCCCAAAATATGATGTGGATATACTTGCCCAACATATGCCCAGAGGCATTTATTTAGGAATTGGTTTTCATAAATATTCTGCAACTATGTCTGAAATTTTGAAAAGAAAAAAACATATTATTTTTCTCCAAGATGAAGAAGGTTTAGTTCGTTTAAAAGATGTTTTTTATAAACAATATCGAGTTAGTTCAAATATTGTAAAATATGCAGACTATATTTTATGTTGGGGTAAAAATCATCAAAATGTAATGAAATCAGCTTTAAATAGATTTACTAATATTAAATCAATTGGAAACTCAAGAATTGATATATTGCAATCTTTTACAAAACATTTTTTTTCAAAAAATATTAAAGATATTAAAAATAAACATGGAGATTTTATTTTAATAAATGGAAATTTTGGCTCAGCAAATCATGCTTTAGGTCAAAAATTTCTATTGAATGAACTTGAGAATAGAGGGTGGTTTAATAGTCCTTTAAAAAAGAAATATCAGCTTAAAAGAATTGAGTTCCAAAAAAAAATTTTGAAAAAAATGAAGGATTTGGCTGTTGCTATTTCAAAAGCTGGAACAAAAGTAATTGTAAGACCACACCCATCAGAAAATATAGAATTTTGGAAAAAACATACAAAGAATTTTAAAAATATTAAGATAATAAGATCAGGAAATGTTCTAGATTGGATGGAATCAGCAAAACTTATCATACATAATGGCTGTACAACTGCGGTTGAAAGTTTATTACTGGGCAAAACTGTAATTTCATATCGTCCACATAAAAACGCAAAAGTTGAGTCATTGCTACCAAACGCAATTAGCAAATGTCTTGAAACAGAAAAAGATGTTTTAAATTTTATAAAAAATTTTAAAGAAAACAAAAATAAAAAAACGAAATTAAACCAAATAAAAAAAAATCTTATAGATAATCACATTCAAAATCATAAAACAGGAAAAGATTCATGTGATAAAATTATTGATATAATGGATAAAATTTCTTTTAAACAGGAAACTAATCAGTTTAATTTAGTTAAAAATAATATTATTCTAAAAATAAGTCTTTTTAAGGCAAAAATAGCTAGAAAATTTTATAAAAAAAATTTTTTATATCTTGAGTCAAAATGTCCAAAGATTGATTTAAACAGTATAAATAAAACATTTAATTTAATTAAAAATAGAAAGGTCTGCAAAAATAAATTTAAAACCTTTAAACTAACCAAATATAGTGTTGTTATCAAAAAAGTTTAAAGTGCTATTAAGTATTTCTAAAATATTTTTATGATCTTTTCTTTATTGAAAATTAGATTAATTAACCTTGATCAAATAGTTACAATTTTTGGACAAGGATTTACTCCTGGCTGCAATCATCCATTAGTAGAGACAATTAAAGAGTATAAAAATAATCCCAAGATAAAATATACCCAAACAAAACTCTATACTTTTCATAAAAATTTTGCCCCAAAAAACACCAATGAAGCTTTAGGAATTAAAAGCAAAACAACCTTACCAATATTTAAGTACCCATGGGGTTACTTCAGGCTTAATGCTAGAAAAAAGAGTCAAATTACCAGTGGTTTTTGTGGCCCTTCATCAGATCAATTAATAAAAAGCGAATTTAATAAAATAATCTCTCTATATAATGATATCAAAGATTATGGGTATAAAACAATTACAAAAAGATCAATAATAGGTGGAACATTTTTAATTAAAAATAATGGTAAAAAGAAATTTGTAGTTTTGCAAGGAAATCATCGTATATCAGTTTTATCTGTTTTGGGACAAAAAAAAGTACTTGTTTATACTATGAAGGGATATCATCAATATATTGAAGAGTCTTCTTTAGAAAAATTAGTAAAATTGAATAAAGTTGATTGCCCAAAAGATCTATCTAGAAAAGTATTTAATTCTTTTTTTAAAAAAGATACTTTATTATATTAATATTGTAATAATACTCTCATTAATCTAATGAAAAATTTAAAAAAAAAGGGTGATGTCAAAGCATTTGACTTAAATTGGAAAAGTAGAAAAGAAACTCTTTATACTCACTGGGTAAAAGGTAAAGTACAAAATCAAATACAACTTGCTTTCAGAAATCATTGGATATTATTCTCAGAAATAATTTCAAAAACAAAAAGTTTTAATAATGGTAAAAGAATATTAGAGGTTGGTTGCGGCCGTGGAAGCTTATCGTGTTATTTCAGTGATGCTGGTTATGATTGCACACTTGTTGATATTTCTAAAAAAGTAATTGATGTTGCAAAAAAAATTTTTGCAAAAAAAAAATTAAAAGCAAAATTTATACATGGAGATGCAAATAACTTAACAATTAAAGATAATTCTTTTGATGTTATTTTTTCAATAGGATTGTTAGAACATTTTGAAAATGTAGAGCCAGTTTTGTCAGAACAAATAAGATTGTTAGATGAGGGCGGTTTGTGGTTCGGTTATATTGTTCCTAAATATTATAATAATATTCAGAAGGATTATGAGTGGATTAATGAAATATTAAAAGCTTACAAAGAAACATTTAAGAGTAAAAATCAAAAAAAGAATAAAATTTTTAGGTCTGATTTTGGATCTAATCATTATATTCCTATCCTAAAAAAACTTGGCTTAAAAAATATTAAATCAAGCGGTGTTTATCCAGTACCCATGATTTCACATTCTACAGATTTCCCTTTCTCTTTAATGCCAAATAAAAGTGAAAAAGTATTAGTAAAATATTGTAATGAAATATTAAAAAAAAATGCTCAAAAAACGAAAAAAAACCAATGGCTATGTAAAGAAGGTCATGGAAATGCATTTTTGATATGGGGTATTAAATAATTATATAATGTTTTTTTTAAGAGCTTTGAAAAACTTATTTCAGAAATTTATATTATTGATAATTCCAGCAGTAAGAGTTAATTCAAAATATAACTATAAGATATTAGGTGAGGAAGACCATCATTATTATGTAGGTTATTATGACAAAGATCCAGTAAATACTAAAACAAAAAAAATTTTATGCCACAAAGTATCTAAAGATTACTCAAATTTGTCAGAGCCACCATATGCTAAAATAGGATTGATGACGATTGAAGATAACTCATTTGAGGAATTAACTTCTACTAGAGCTGTAAATTGGCAGCTTGCTAGCCGAGCACAATGGCTTGATGAAAATACAATAATTTATAATGATATAGATAAAGACACTCAATGTTCAATTAAATTTGATGTTGTGGCAAAAGAAAAAATTATTCAATATAAAAGACCTTTTTGGGATATCTCTCATGATAAAAAATATGGAGCAAGTTTAAATTTTTCTAGAATAAAATTACATAGGCCAGGATATGGTTATGCTGGAAAAAATATAGATGATATGAAAGAAATTCTAAATATATTTAGTTTAGAAAATGATAGTCTTATTTACAGTATTTCTCTTACAGGTATATTAGAAATGGTTAATTTTAAAGATAAGATTAATGACAATATATATTTAAATCATATCGTATGGTCACCATGCGGTAAAAAACTTATCACTATTTTTCACTTTATTGATAAAATTACAAAAAAAAGAGTAGTTAATCCAGTATTAATTGATTTAAAAACAAAAAAAATTGACCTGTTACATAATAATGGAAATTTTAGCCATCATACATTTGTAGATGAAAACAGAATATTAGCTTATTTAAAGATAAATGATGATTATTGTTTTGGTGTATGGTCAAAAGATATAGGGTGGAAAAAAATAAAAAAATCAATGCCTACACAAGATGGTCATCCAACATATATAAAAACCATAGATAAAGTTGTTGTAGATAACTATCCAAATAGACTGGGAATTATGTCTTTATACCTAGGCTCACTAAATCAAAATGAAAAATTAGAAAAAATAGCTTCCATAATAAATGATCCTCAATATAAAGGAGCTATCAGATGTGATTTGCACCCAAGAGTCTCATTAAAAAATGATATTATTACATGTGATTTGCCTCAAAAAAATACCAGAAAAATTTTAATTATTGAAGGAGTCCGAAACTAACTATAATTTTTATTAATGAATATTACAAATTTAATAAATAGACAAATAGAACTATTTATTTGTAGTGAGGTTTAGTACTAAATAAGTTTATTAATTATTAAATGAAGAAAACAGTTAATTTTTTATTTAAAATATTTTACATACTTTATTTGTTTAAAAGCAATTTATCATTATATAAAATATTTAGCACTTTTAAGCTTGCGATATCATTTTTAGCAAAAAAAGACTCGAAATATCCAACATATCTTATTAAATATGAAAATAAAGTTTCTGTCTTAAATAATAAAAAATATACTTTATCATTTTCAAGTGGCACACAGGCTTTTGAGTCATTAATAAGATCATTAAATATAGCTAATGAAAAGATTGGAGTTTGTAATATTGTATTCCCATCAATTTTTAGATTACTAACTAGGTACTTTAGAAGTGGAAATTTAAAGATATTAATTTGTAATAAAGATTTAGTATTGGACTTAGAAAAAAATTATGAGGAAATTAAAAATTTAGATTACTTATTACTTACATTTGGTTATGGCTATCCGTATGATAGACAATTAATTAATAAAATTTTTTCAATAAACAGTAAAATAAATTTAATTTATGATCTTAGTCATTCTCAAGGATATTCAGAAAAAAATATAGAACAAAACATGCAAATACATTATTTTTTTAGCACACAAGGATCAAAGGCAATATCGACAGGAGAAGGTGGAGTAGTATCCACTGATGATTTATCTATTTATAAAAAAATGATATTTAATTCTCATCTCAATAGATCCGATATTAAGACCAACCTATCAGAGAAAGAAAATTTAGCAGTTAAAATTGGAATTTTATCTAAGTCTAGAATGAGCCCATTAGGAGCTATTTCTGGAGCAAATGACATATTCTATCTTAAGAAAAAAAATAAAAATTTAAGAAAAAAAACTTTTACAATTTATGATCAACTTAACAAGATAACCAATATTCGTTTTCCTAAAATTAATAGCTTTGATGAATTGACAGGATTTCATTACGGAATACCTTTTATAATCAATTATGAGTTAACAGATGCTCAAAAAATAAATCTTTTAACACATATGAAGAAATATTTTAGAATTTTAAAATATAATTGGCTATCATCCTCTAATTTAGAAAAATTAACACAAAAACAAAATTTAGATAGATTTGAAAATTATGATTTTGATTTTTTAGATTTAGATAAAGTTCATGCAAATGATAAAATTCTTGATAATTTATATTTTATTGATTTGAATTTTATAAAGATATTACCCAATAGATTAATAAATACTTTAGCAAAAAAATTATCTTTATCGATCATTAATAATAAATAATAAATGCAAATTTCTATTTTGACTGTTGATTTAGATTTTAATTTATTTAGGTTAATTACAAAAATATTTCAAGAAAATATTTTTATCGCAAGTATAGTGGTAGCTCCTAAAAAAAAATTACACCCAATTAGAAAAAAACAAATAAAAATAAAAAAAGCTATTTTTTTTAATCACAATAATTATTTTAATCACAAATTTTTTAAAATAATTACTACAATAGTTAAATTATTTTTAAAAAATATAATTTTTTTTATAATAAAATTTAAATATAAGTTTGAGGTAATTTATTTGGATAAAAATTTTGAAAATATAAAACATATTCAGTTTGATAATACTACATTATTGTATTCATATGAGGGAATAGTAAGTCAAAAATTTCTTAAAAAATTTAAAAATGGTTTAATCAATATACATCCAGCAATTTTACCTGAATTTAGAGGATTAGATGCAGGATTGTGGGCATTATACGAGGGAGGAAATTTAGGTGTATCAGCTTATTTATTAAATGATGGGATTGATACTGGACCAATTATTAAAAATTATAAAGTTAATAAAAGTCAATTTAAATCTGTTGATGAGTATATTAAACTTTTAAAAGATTTAAAGTTAAACTCTTATCTTGATGCTATTAAAAAGTATAAATCAAATAACTTTGAAAATTATCACCCTAAGATAAGCAAACATCAAAATAGGGGATTAATGTCACTAAAAAAAATAAAGGAATTAGTAAAAAAAATAAATAAAAAAAATTGAAAAAGATTTAGTATTTTTGTTAAATTGTAATTCAATAAACATATAAAGATGATTAAATTTTATTAAAAAGATTTTTATAAGATAAGTAATGATTGAAGATCAAATTAAATATGATGTTTGTATTGTTGGAAGTGGCCCCGCAGGTGCTTTTGCTGCTAATGAGCTTTCAAATGCTGGTAAGACAGTAGCAATTATAGAAGTAGGCAACGAAAAGATTCATAACGATTTTATGAATATTATTGATTTAGATAGTTCAAATATATCTGGTGATATTAACATTGGGTTATCGAGTCAGATTGGCGGAACATCTAGCTTATGGGGAGGGTGGTTGGTAAAATTTAACAAAGTAGATTTTATCGAAAGAAAAATTTTTAATTTGAATGGCTGGCCTATTAAGCATGAAGAAATTTTATCTTATTATAAAAAAGTTGATAAATATTTAAAATTGAACGGTTCAATCGAACAAGATTATAATTCCTCAAAATTAGAGATTAGAGAGTCTGAAATAATGACACATCCATTCAATACCTCTACAATTATTAATGAAAACATTAAATTATTTAAAAATACAGAAGCGCTAAAGATTAATGTCAATAATGATCTCACAGGAATTGAGTCAATAACATGTTTGAACAAGAAAAATAATGACTTAAGTAAAATATACGCTAAGCAATTTATTTTAGCATCTGGAGGCATAAATAATGTAAGGATTATGCTGCACAGTTTTAAAGACTTAAATATAGATCATCTATTCAATTATAGCGATATTGGTAAATGTATATCCACTCACCCAAAAGCTGATGTAGGAACAATCAGGTTATATTCCACTATAAAAAATTCCTCTAAATTTCTTAATACAAATAAGTTTAAATCATCGTATATTAAGAGCCAGGTAGGTATTATTGATGAATATTTAATTAAAAATAACTTATTGAATCATTGTATAAGAATAACCCAACCAAATAAAAATAGGATAATAAAACTAGTTGAAAAAATTTCAGCTTACTGCTTGAACACGCAAAAAAGTATAATTAAATCATTTTTTTTATCTAAATTATTTGTATATCTTGGACGACTTTTATTAAAAATTATTGAAATAATTGAATTCAGTAATAAAAAAAATAAATCTTTAAGTGTAAGATGTTTTTTTGATCAAGAAAGAAGAGACTCGAACAAAATAGAACTTTCATCAAAAAAATCCAAGTATGGAATTCCACTAGTAAAAATTACATGGAATTTTGAAAAAAATGACTGGCAAAATGTTGACTCATTTTTAAACTTTATAAAAAATGAGCTTAAAGAGTTAGAGGTTGGAGAATTTGAGTATCAACTTCCAAGAAAATATATTGGAATACACTCGCACTTTATGGGAGGCACAATAATGGGTAAAAAAAGAGATGATGGTTCAATAGTTGATACAAATCTAAAGGTACATGGAATAGATAATTTATATATCTCTGGGCCATCAGTTTTTCCAAGTTTTGGATATGCCAATCCTTTTTATACAATAGCTGCTCTATCCATAAGATTATCAGATCATTTAAAAACAAAGCTATGAGAATTGTAATTTTAACTGATTCAAGTGAAAGACATTTTTATTTTTGTAATAGAATTATAAAAGAATGTGAAACAGTTGTCGGAGTGTTTTTGGGAACAAAAAATATTTATATAGATTTTTTTTCAAAAGTTAAAAAAAATTTAAAAAGAAAAATATTTTTCAAAACTATAATTAATAAAATATTAAATATTTTATTTTTCAAATATGGCAAAAAATTTAATCAAGAAAAATTAGATGAAGAGAATAGTTTTTTTGGAGGTTCAAAAAAAAAATTTTATTTGAAGAAAAATAGTTTCTATTTGTCAGAAAATATTGATCATAATCTAAATTCAATTAATAATAAAGTTTATGTAGATAAAATTAAAGCTTTGAGACCAGACGTAATAATAGTAATGGGGGCATGTTTAATAGGAAAAGAAATAATTAATTCAGCTAAACACGTTATTAATATGCATACTGGCTTGTCTCCTTATTATAGGGGCGGTTATGCAAATTTGTGGCCAATTCTGACTGATAAATACGGTAGTTTTGGTGTTACAATTCATGAAATGTCAACAGGAATTGACTCTGGCAAGATTATATATTCTGGAAA
>MDTG01295243.1_pt1 | contig 14825 bp, 8 predicted proteins | sample 811421 | NCBI WGS metagenome assembly MDTG01 (sample SAMN05326645, study PRJNA326480) | marine metagenome | isolation source: seawater | place: Pacific Ocean: South East | collected 2011
CGAGGAGCCGCCTGCGCACGTCAAGTTCATCTTCGCCACCACCGAGATCCGCAAGGTGCCGGTAACGGTGCTGTCGCGCTGCCAGCGCTTCGACCTGCGCCGGATCGAACCCGAGGTGATGATCGGCCTGCTCAAGCGCATCGCCGGCACCGAGAACGCGCAGATCACCGACGACGCTCTGGCGCTCATCACTCGCGCCGCCGAGGGATCTGCCCGCGACGCGACCTCGCTGCTCGACCAGGCGATCAGCCACGGCGCCGGCGAGACCACCGCCGAGCAGGTGCGCGCCATGCTCGGGCTCGCCGACCGGCAGCGGGTCATGGACCTCTTCGAGACGATCATGCGCGGCGATGCGCCCGGCGCGCTGACCGAGCTGTCGGCGCAATATGCCGACGGGGCCGACCCGCTGGCGGTGCTGTGCGACCTTGCCGAGCTCACCCATTGGGTCTCGGTGGTCAAGATCACCCCCGAGGCCGCCGAGGATCCGACGATCTCGCCCGACGAACGTGCCCGCGGCCAGACCCTTGCCGAGACCCTCGGGATGCGGGCGCTGACGCGGATGTGGCAGATGCTGCTCAAGGCGCTCGACGAGGTGGCGCAGGCGCCGAACGCGATGATGGCCGCCGAGATGGCGGTGATCCGGCTCACCCATGTCTCCGAGCTGCCCTCGCCCGAGGAGCTGATCCGAAAGCTGCAGGACACGCCGCCGCCGCCCGCTCCGGGCCCGAACGGCGGTGGCGGCGGCTATGCGCAAGCCCCCGGCGGCGGCAACGCGCAGGCGACCGGCCAGCCGCAGCCCACGCATCCCGGCCCGTCCGGCCCCGTTGCCACGCAGGGCAACGCGGTGCGGGCGGTAGCTGCCGAGAACGCGCTGGCGCGTTTCCCCACCTTCGAGCACGCGGTCGAGCTGATCCGCGCCAACCGCGACATGACTCTCCTGGTCGAGGTCGAGCGCGGCGTGCGCCTCGCGGCCTACCAGCCGGGCCGGATCGAGTTCACGCCTGCCGAGGGCGCCCGGGCCGACCTGGCCCAGCGCCTCGGCAGCGCCCTGCAACGCTGGACCGGCAACCGCTGGGGCGTCTCGGTGGTGAACGGCTGCGACGCGCCGACGATCTACGAGAAGAACAACGCCGCCGAGCTTGCCCTGAAGGCCGAGGCCTCCGAGCATCCGCTTGTCAGGGCCGCGCTCGAGGCCTTTCCGAAGGCGAAGATTCTCGAGATCCGCACCGCCGAGGAGGTTGCGCAGGAAGCCAGCGCCGAAGCCCTGCCCGAGGTCGAGGACGAGTGGGATCCCTTCGAGGAAGACTGACGGCTGCGCCGGGACCGGCGCGGTCGTCCACGTCAAAACGGATGCGTTTCGCCGCCGCGCGAGGCCATTGACGGTGCCTTCGGCCGCGACCGCATCCGATAGGGAAAGACCTGCGAGATCACAGGTGGCCGAAAGGCCGTTCCGGGACCGGGGCGGCCATCATCGCCGAAGGGATCGGCGCCCGGACGGCCGGCCACATGCTGGGTTGCAAACCCACCTACGACGGATCCCCCGGACCCGCGTGCGGTGAAGGCCTCCCGCAGTCCAATCCCCGGCTCCGCACACAGCGCAACGCCTGTAGGGTGAGTTATCAATCCAACCGTTGGACGCTCGCCTCACCCAACCCGGCTCATGGCCTCGATGGTCAGGCGCAAGCCGTCCTCGATGCCGATGCGGGGTTGCCAGCCGAGCAGCCGATGCGCCTTGCGGATGTCGAGCACGCTCGATTTCAGCTCGCTGTCGAGCGGTGCCCGGCGCAGAGCCAGAGTCCGACCGGTCGTTTCCTGCACCAGCGTCACCAGCCGCGCGAGGGAGGTGCCCTGCCCGGTGCCGAGGTTGAGCGTGGTGATGCGGTCGGGCAGCTTCAGCGTGCACACCTGCTCCACCGCCGTGCGGAAATCCGCGACGTGGATGTAGTCGCGCAGGCTCTCGCCGGTCCCGAAGAGCTTGAACTCACGCCCCGTCCGCAGCGCATCGAGCAGGATCGACACGACGCCGTAGCCCGGCCCGGCCAGCGGCGAGCCGTAGGCATTGGCCAGCCGCAGGATCGTCAGGCGAAAGCCGTGACGGTTGGCGAGTTGCAGCAGCGCCTGCTCGGTCACCATCTTCTGCAGCGCGTAATACGACTTGGGGTTGAGCGGCGCGTTTTCCGCGATCGGAAGGTCATCGGTGTCGCCGTAGACCCCGGCCGACGAGACATAGACCATGTGCCCCGACCAGCCACGCGCCACCAGCGCCTCGGCAAAGCCCACCTGCGGCTCGATCTCGCGGCGGCTGAGGTCAGCGTAGGACTCGAAGGGCACGCGCGGACTGGCGAGGCCCGCGCAATGCACGATCGTGGCGCCCCGCGCGTCGCGCGGCAGCCAGACCGGCCAAAGCACGTCGGGCGTGACGATCTGCGCGAGCCGGCCCGCGCCGCGCGGCAGCCTCCGCCGCGCAACGCCGCTCACGTCGGGGCCGAGCGTCGCGGTGAGATGGGCGAGCAGTTCGAAGCCGAGAACGCCGGACGAGCCGGTGACATAGACGCGGCTCACGCGTCGGCCCCGGCGAAGCGGGCGGGCGACAGCGCCGCGCAGGTCTCGGGGCCGAGCGCAGGCGGGCGTCCGGCGCAGAGCGCCGCCGTCAGTTCGGCCAGCGCCGGCGCGGTCTGGATGCCGTGCCCACCCTGCCCAGCGAGCCAGAAGAAGCCCTCGGCCCCGGCGTCGAAGCCACAGACCGGAGTCTTGTCGGGCGCGAAGCTGCGCAGCCCGGCCCAGTTCGACAGCATCCGCGTCACCGGCTCGGTCACCGCACATTCGTAGCGGTGCAGCCCCTCGGCCAGCACCATGTCGTCGGCCCAGGCGTCCTGCGGCGGCACCGGATCGGCATCCGCCGGGCTGACCATCAGCCGGCCGCCCATGGGCTTGGCGTACCAGTCCTCGGCGATGGAGGCGAAGAGCGGCCAGCCGTCCACGTCATGCCCTCCCGGCGCCGGCAACACGGCGGCAGAGCGCCGGTGCGGCTGGATCGGGATCGGCTGCGCGCCGGCCATGCGGGCGATCTCGCCGGCCCAGGCCCCGGCGGCGTTCACAACCACCGGCGCGGCGTGGGTCTCGCCGCCGGCGACGATCTGCCAGGCCCCGCCTTCGCGTCTTAGCGACGAGACCGGCGCCTTGACGCGGACCTCGCCGCCGCGCGCGCGGAGCTGGCGGAGGTAGCCCTGCATCATCGTCTCCACGTCGATGTCGCGGGCGTCGCGTTCGATGACCGCCGCGGCGACATGGCCCGGCTTCAGGATCGGCACCAGCGCCTCGGCCTCGGGGCCGGTGAGCCGCTCGAGCCCGGCGCTGCCGGCCATGTAATCGTCGAGCAGGTCGAGCTGGTCCTCGGTGGCGAGCATCATCTCGCCGCGCGGGGTCAGCAGCGGCGCGTCGACCTCGATGTCGGGCGTCTCGAAGAACACCGCCGAGCGGTCGTTCAGCGCCCGCAGCGCCGCGTTTCCGTAGTTGCGGATGAAGATCGCCGCCGAGCGGGCGGTGGAATGCCGCCCGGTGCCGGGTTCGGCCTCGAGCAGCAGCACATCCGCTGTCTCCGACAGGGCGGCGGCGGCGCTGACCCCGGCCATTCCGCCGCCGATCACGATGATGTCAGGCATGGCTTCCCCCTTGCGTTCCAGCCGGCGGCGCCACGGCGGCACCGGTTCCTTCCGGGATAGTCAGGGGACGGCCACGGCGCAAGCCGCGCCTCCCGCCGGGGGTGTCTGCAGCCCCCCGATCACAGGCCCGAAACAGCCGCGTCCATTCGGCCTTAACCTCTGGTCATGCTGCCATGGCTGCCATAGTCTGTACGCACGCAGGACGCGGCGCCAAACACCCCTGCCGCGCAGGAAAGGACCAGCTCAGTGACCATTTGGCGCGTTCCCGCCACTGTCGGCATATCGCTCATCCTCGCCGCCCAGCCGGCGGCCGCCTTCGACAATCTCAATTTCTCGACCCCCGGCATGGACGAGGACCTGAGATCGCAGATCGAGAACAACTCCGCGCTCAGTGCCGCGCAGGACGAGGACCGCACCGGCACGCAGGACGTGCTGGCCGCCGCGCTATCGGACTACGGCGTCCTGCTCGAGACGCTCTACGCGAACGGTTACTACGGCGGCACCATCAGCATCACGCTCGACGGGCGAGAAGCCTCGGAAATTCCGCTGCTTTCGTCCCCGGACACGATCGACACGGTCATGGTTACCGTGGTGAAGGGGCCGTCGTTCAAGTTCGGCACGACACGGGTGGCGCCGCTCGCGCCGGACACGACCCTGCCCGAGGACTTCACCTCCGGGTCGACGGCCCGTGCCGGGCTGGTGGGCGAGGCCGCGGACGCAGCCATCGACGGCTGGCGACAGGTGGGCCACGCCAAGGCGGACCTCGCTTACCAGGACGTGACCGCGAATCATCGCGCCCAGCAGCTCGACGTCGATATCGGCATCGCCCCCGGCCCCGAGCTGCGGTTCGGGCGGCTCATCACCGTGAACGACAGCGCCGTGCGCACCGCCGCGCAGCGCCGCATCGCGGGGCTGCCCACCGGAGAGCGCTTCGACCCGGACGTGGTCGACGACGTGACCCGCCGCCTGACGAGCACCGGCGCCTTCTCGAGCGTCACCGTGCGCGAGGCCGACCGGCCCAACCCCGACGGCACGCTCGACATGGAGCTGCGGGTGGTCGATGCCAAGCCGCGACGCTTCGGCTTCGGCGCCGAGCTGTCGTCGCTCGAGGGGCTGACGCTCAGCAGCTTCTGGCTGCACCGCAACTTCATGGGCGGCGCCGAGCGCTTCCGTGTCGACGGCGAAGTATCGGACATCTCCGGCAACACCGGCGAGATCGACGCGAGCATCACCGCCCGTCTCGAGGTGCCCGCCGCCATCGCGCGGCTCGGGCCCGACACCGACGCCTTCTTCCAGGCGGCACTGGCGAGCGAGAACGAGCCGACCTACACTTCGAACAGCATCGACCTCACCGCCGGCCTCACCCGGCGCTTCACCGAGGACCTGACCGGCGAGCTCGGGCTCGGGCTCAACTACTCGGAAACCGAGGACGACCTCGGCTACCGCGAGTTCCTGCTGCTCACGATGCCGCTGTCGCTCACGTGGGACAAGCGTGACAACGACCTGAACCCCAAGTCGGGCTGGTACATCGGCGCCGAGGCGACGCCCTTCCTGAACGTCAACGACACCGGCAGCGGCGCGCGGCTCTACGGCGACCTGCGCGGCTATTACGGCATCGGCGAAAGCAAGGGCACGGTTCTCGCGGGCAGGCTGCAGGTCGGCTCCGTGGTCGGCCCGGAACTCGACGAGACGCAGCCGGAATTCCTGTTCTACTCGGGCGGCGCCGGCACCGTGCGCGGCCAGCCCTACCAGTCGCTGACCGTCGATCTCGGCAACGGCGACGAAACCGGCGGCCGCAGCTTCCTCGGGTTGTCCGGAGAGCTGCGTCAGGACATCGGCGAAAGCTGGGGCGTCGTCGCCTTTGCCGACGCCGGCTACATCAGCGCCGAGGCCACGCCCGGCAGCGGTGGCGAATGGCAGTCCGGCGCCGGTCTCGGCGTGCGCTACCAGACCGGCATCGGACCGATCCGGCTCGACGTCGCAACGCCCACCGGTGGCGACACCGGCAGCGGCGTTCAGATCTACATCGGCATAGGTCAGGCATTTTGAAACGGCTTCTCGCACTACTCCCCCTTCTGTTCTGCCTCTCCCTTCCGGCGCACGCGCAGGATGACGACGAAGGCACCCGTCTCGAACGGCTGATCGAGGGCGCGCTGTCGTCGGACGGCACCACCGTCCGGGTGCGCGGCTTCCGGGGCGCGCTGAGTTCCGAGGCGACGCTCGACCGCATGACCATCGCCGACGAACAGGGCATCTGGCTCACGCTCGAGGATGCCGAGCTCAACTGGAGCCGCGCCGCCCTGCTGACCGGCCGCGTCGAGGTCTCGCAGATCACCGCGCAGCGGCTCGAGGTCGCGCGCCTGCCCGCAGGCGGCAGCGACGCCCCCGCCCCCGAGGCCAGCGGCGGCAGCTTCTCGCTGCCCGACCTGCCCGTGTCGGTGAACATCGGCGAGATGTCGATCGAGCGCGTCGAGCTGGGCGAACCGATCCTCGGCGAGGCCGTAGCTCTTGGGGTTGCCGGGTCGGCCCAGCTTGCCGACGGCGAAGGCGAGGCCCAGCTTTCGGTGCAACGGCTCGACGGGCCACGTGACGCCATCACCTTCGACGGCAGTTACGTCAACGAAAGCCGGCAGCTCGCCATCGACCTCGCGGTCGACGGCGCGCAGGACGGGCTGGTGACGAAGCTCGCCAACCTGCCCGGCGCCCCGGCGCTCAAGCTGACGGTGAACGGCGAGGGCCCGGTCGACGATTTCACCGCCGACGTGGCCCTCGCCACCGACGGCGAAGACCGCTTCTCGGGCACGGTGACGCTCGAGGGCGTGGCCGACGAAGGCCAGCGTTTCGCCGCCGATCTGTCCGGTGACCTGCGCCCGCTCCTGCCCGAGGACCAGCGTGCCTTTCTCGGCGCGAGCCAGAGCATCGAGACCCGCGGGATGATCGAAAACGGCGGCGCCATCCAGCTTGACGCGCTGGACCTGGAGACCGCCACGGTCTCGCTCGACGGCTCGGCGCGCATCGGCGCGGACGGCTGGCCCGAGCGCCTCCTGCTCGACGGCCGCATCGCCTCGGAGGATGGCGAGCCGGTGCAGATCGCCTTCACGCAGGACGTCACGCGCCTCGACCAGGCGACGCTGAGGCTGTTCTACGACCGGGCCCAGGGCGACGAATTCACCCTGCGGGCGCTGGTCGAGGGGCTCGACCGCCCCGAGATGGCACTGGAGCGGGCGACGCTCTCGGGCCAGGGAACCATCGCGCGCAACGCCGGCAGCTCGGTGCCCGGGCAGGTCTCGGGACAGCTGAGCCTCGCGCTCGAAGGGCTGGACCTTGCCGATGCGTCGCTCGCCGACGCCACCGGCCGCGACCTCAGAGGCGGGCTGCAATTCGACTGGCAGGAGGGTGCGCCCTTCGAGATCACCGGCATCGACCTGAACGGCGCCGGGATCGAGGTCGCCGGCGACGTCACCCTCTTCGGCCTGAGCGAGGGCAACGACCCAACGGTCGAGCCCTATATCAGCGTGCGCACCGACGACCTGTCGCGCTTCTCGGGCGTGGCGGGCCGTGACCTCGGCGGGGCTGCCAACTTCGTGCTCGAGGGCACGATGGAGCCCGTCGCCGGACGCTTCGACCTGTCCCTGAGCGGCACCGCCGACGACCTTTCGGCGGACATCGAGCAGCTCGACGGGCTGCTGGCGGGCCGGCTGACGCTTGCCGCGAGCGCCGAGCGCAACGAGGGCGGCACCTTCCTGCGCCAGCTCGATCTGGATGGCCGGTCGATCACCCTGTCGGCCAACGGCCAGCTCAAGACCGGCGAGAGCTCGGGCACCTTCGACCTGACGCTGCCGGACCTGTCGCTGGTCGATCCGAACGCCTCGGGACAGCTGACGGCGTCCGGCACGCTCGACGAGGGCGAGGCCGCCTATGCGCTCGACCTCGAGGCCAGCGGTCCCGGCGACACCCGCATCGACGGCGTTGTCACCGCCCGCAAGGGCGAGGATGGCGGCATCGTCGGGGTCGGCTTCGACGGCACGGCGGATTCGCAACGGCTCGCCGCCTTCGCGCCTCTTATCGACCGGCCGCTCGCCGGTGGGCTGACCTTCGACGGCTCCGGCAGCTACACCCTGGAGACCGGCTATTTCGACACCTCCGGCACGCTCGTGACGCAGGATCTCGAGATCGGCATTCCGCAGGTCGACGGGCTTCTGCAGGGCACCACCCGCGCCGAGGTCGACGCGGTGCGCGACGACGGCGGCATCACCATCCGCGACGCGCGCGTCAACGGCCCCGGCATCCGAATGACCGCCAACGGCACGCTGCTGTCGGATGCCAGCACCGCGACCTTCGACATCACCCTGCCGGAACTGTCGCGCGCGGCCGCCGGGATGACCGGCTCGGCCAGCCTGCAGGGCGAGCTGACCGAAAGCGCCGACGCCTACCTGCTCGATTTCTCCGCCAGCGGACCGGGACAGACCGGCGCCTCGGGCGAGCTCACCGCCACCAAGAGCGATGACGGCAGCGGCCCGATGGGCGTGGCCTCCGTAAGCTTCGACGGCACCGCCGAGGCAGGTGCGCTGTCGGCCTTCGCCCCGCTCGTCGGGCGCACCCTGCGCGGCTCGCTCGATTTCGACGGCGGCGGTTCCTACACGCTAGAAAGCAGCGCCTTCTCGGCCGAAGGCCGGCTGACCACGCAGGACATCGCGCTTGGCATTCCAACGGTCGACCAGCTCATCGGCGGCACCGGGCGGGCGGTGGTCTCGGCCCGGCGCGATGCCGACGGCACGATCACCGTCGACACGCTCGACGTGACCACCTCGCAGATCAGCGCCACCATGAGCGGCAGCCTCGGCCAGTCCGGCAACAGCGCGCTCAGCTACGACGTGGTGCTCAACAACCTCGGCGTGATCGTCGAGCAGCTTCCGGGCCGCGCCACCGCCACCGGCACGCTGAGCGGCAGCGGCTCCGGGCCGTGGCAGGTCAACACCGACCTCACCGCGCCGGGCGGCACGCAGGCGCGCGTGACCGGCAGCATTGCGCAGAGCTTCGACAATGCGAACCTCGGCATCACTGGCAGCGCTCCGCTGTCGCTGGCCAATACGTTCATCGAGCCGAACCTGCTGTCGGGTCTCGCCAGGCTCGACCTGCGGCTCGACGGGCCGCTCGCACCCGCGTCGCTTTCGGGCACGATCCGCGTCGACGGCGCCGAGGCGGTGCTGCCCGGACCGGCGCTCAGCCTGACCGGGCTCGACATCGAGACCCGGCTGGGCGGTGGGCAGGCGCAGGTGTCGGTCACCGGCGGCCTCTCGACCGGCGGCACGCTCGAGACCACGGGCACCATCGGCATGACCGCGCCCTACCGGGCCGATCTTGCCGTGCGGCTGCGCGATCTCCTGCTCGAGGATCGCCGGCTCTACCAGGCGCGTGCAGATGGGCGGATCACCGTCGAGGGCCCGCTCCTGACCGGCCCCGCCATCGGCGGATGGGTCGAGATCAACGAGGCCGAGCTGCGCATTCCCGAAACCGGCATGGGCCCGGGCAGCCGCAGCTTCACGCTCAACCACGTCGCCGAACCCTCGGACGTGCGCGCCACCCGCGCCCGCGCCGGGCTGCTCGAACAGTCTGGCGATGGCGGCGGTGGCTCGGCCTACAGCCTGCCGCTCGACCTCGAGATCCGCGCGCCGGCCCGCATCTTCGTGCGGGGCCGTGGCCTCGATGCCGAGCTGGGCGGCACGCTGCGCCTGCGCGGCACCTCGCAGGATATCGTGCCCGAGGGGCGCTTCGACCTGATCCGCGGCCGGCTGGACATCCTCGGCCAGCGCCTCACGCTCGAACGGGCGGTGCTGCGGCTGACCGGAGACTTCATTCCCACCATCGAGGTCGAGGCCGTGACCGAGCGTGACGGCAACACCATCACCGTCGCCATCGAGGGCGAGGCGACCTCCCCCGAGGTAAGCTTCTCCTCGACACCGTCGCGGCCAGAGGAAGAAGTGCTCGCGCTGCTGCTCTTCGGGCGCAACGTGGGCGAGCTGTCGGCCTTCCAGGCGCTGCGCATCGCGGCGGCGGTCAACACGCTCGCCGGGCGCGGCGGCGAGGGCATCATCGGCAACCTGCGGCAGGGCTTCGGACTGGATGATTTCGACGTCACCACGGATGCGGAGGGCAACGCCGGCCTGCGGGCGGGCAAGTATCTGTCCGAGAACATCTACACGGACGTCGAGGTCGACAGCAGCGGCGAGACCTCGATCGACCTGAACCTCCAGGTGAACAAGAACGTCAAGGCGCGGGGCCGCGCAACCAGCGCGGGCGACACCAGCCTCGGGATCTTCTACGAAAAGGATTACTGAGGCCCCGCCCGCGACGTCGCAAGCCAGACCAGATCCGCCCCGGCTGTCCCCTCCATGACAGCCGGGGCGCTTTCGTTTCCCGGCCCGGGGACTCTTAACGGAAAATTGATTTCTACTTGTCAGAGGTGAAGTTCTGGCACCCCGTCCTCCCCGTCGTCGGGGTGTCATGAACAAGGGATAAGGGTATTCTTGGCACCGATTACGGCTCTCGACCCGGATGGCATGACGCGCCACTCCTTTCCTGAAGAGCTTGAGCGTCTGGTATCAGACGCGCTCGACGCGATGCGCTCGCAAGATCTGCATGCGGCACTGTTTCTGCCGCTTCCCGAGCCCGGCAAACCCCGCGTCATGATCGGCGATACCGACACCAGGTTGCGGCGGCAGACCCTTCAGCTTGTCGACTTCACCGCCGACCCGACCTGCGGCGATCCGCTTCTGATAATGCACACTCCGCAAGAGACCCTCGTGGCTCGCCGGATCGAGGACAGTGCCGGCAATCTTCGCGGCGCCCTTGGATTGCGACTTGCCCCCACCCCGGACCCCGCGGCTTCCGTCCGGGCGGAACGTGCGGCACGTCTGCTCGGCAACACGCTCATGCAGTGGGACGACCTTCTCACGCTCGAGGAAGAGCTCTCCGGTGAAGTCCGGCAATCGCATGCGCTGTCGCGACAGGCCGACCGCGACGCGCTCACGGCCCTGCTCAACAACCGCGCCTTTCAACGTCGGTGCCGGCACCGTCTCGGCACGGACATCCGCCACCACGCCCTGCTGCTGTTGGACCTCGACAACTTCAAGACCGTGAACGACGTGTACGGGCACCCCTTCGGCGATCAATACCTGCAGACAGTGGCGCGCGCTCTGATCCGCGCCCTCCCCTCGAAGTCGCTGCTCGGGAGACTGGGCGGCGATGAATTCGCCGCGCTCATCGCGCTCCCGGACGGTGACAGCGCCACGGTCGACCGCCTCATGCGGGACTGCTTCACCGGCATCGAGGACGGCGCCGCGGATCTGGGCAAACCGGATCTCGGGCGGGTCAGCATCGGCTGCGCCATCACGACCGAAAAACTGCGCGACGTGTCACGCCTGCTTCACCGCGCCGATGCCGCGCTCTACGCGAGCAAGCGGGCCGATCACCGCAAGGGCGCCGTCTACACTCCTGAAACGCATCAAAACTTCAGTGCACGCCTCATGCGGCCGCGTTTCCTGCAGGCCCTCGAAGAGCGAAGGATCCAGCCCTTCTTCCAACCCATCCGCTCGCTGCTTTCCGGACGGATCGCCGGATACGAGGTGCTGGTGCGCTGGATCGACCCCGAGAAGGGCGTTCTGGAGCCGGAGGCCTTTTCACTCGCGCTCTCGACCCCCGAGCTTGCGGAGAAGCTCAGCCGGCGCATCATCGGCGAAGCGCTGTCGCATTTCGCCGGCCTGCCGCAGAGAGACCCGCTCTGGCTGACCCTCAACGTCGGCGCAGGCGATCTCCTCCGCTCCGAGCTCGTCGAAGATCTTGACCGTGCACTCGAGCGGCACGGACTCGACTGGGAACATATCGTCATCGAGGTGACCGAAACCACCATGCTGGGTGAGGTTCAGGGACCGATCTTCCGCACCCTTGCAAACCTGCGGCACCGCGGAGCACGCGTGGCGCTCGATGACTTCGGAACCGGCTATGCCGGGCTCGCCCATTTGCGCAGCTGGCCCGTCGACATGCTCAAGCTTGACCGCTGCTTCATCCAGGATATCGCGAGCAGCCCCCGGGACTCGGCCTTCGTCAGTGCGCTTCTTCAGCTCACGACGGCCTTCGGCATCGATCTCATTGTTGAAGGCGTGGAAGATGAAGAAACCGCATCGCTGTTGCGCAAACTCGGATGCGATCTCGTCCAGGGCTACCACTACGGGTCGCCCGGCCCACTCGGCGCGGACTGAGGCAGCGGGCCACGGGTCCTCGTCATGGCTCACTACGAAAGGCAACCTGGTCACAGCTGCTGAGCCCAAGACCCCTGCCCGACACGATCGGACGCGGCTTGGCCTACGAATTTTCTGCAATACGGGGGAAAGTCACTGACGGATCATCAGGCCGATACGAAAACCTTACGGAACGCGCCGGCATGTCCGGGAGAGTAAATGGTGCGGTCGAGAAGACTCGAACTTCCACGGGAGTTACCCCACAGCGACCTCAACGCTGCGCGTCTACCAATTCCGCCACGACCGCACTGTCATTGACTTGGTGACGCGCTCTTTACAGTTGCCCGCCGGGGATGAAAAGAGGGAAATCGCATCTTTGCGCATTTTTTCTTTCCGACCATCGGACAGGGCGAAAATCGCCCGTCCGGATGGCCGCGGCGGTCCCGTAAAGCATACCTCCCGCACCTGCCATCTTGACGCCCCCCGCGTCTGGGCCTAGCCCGCTTGTCCATGACCGAATGGATCACCAGCGACGGCCTGACCGGCTATGAAGACGCCGTGCGTTTCATGGAGGAGCGCGCCGCTGCCATTGCGCGCGGCGAAGCGCCCGAAGCGATCTGGCTGGTCGAGCATCCGCCGCTCTACACCGCCGGCACCTCGGCCCGCGCCGAGGACCTGCGCGCGCCGGACCGGTTCCCGGTCTTCGACACCAAGCGCGGCGGGCAGTACACCTACCACGGACCCGGACAGCGCGTGGTCTACGTGATGCTCGACCTCAACCGGCGCGGCCGCGACATCCGCGCCTTTGTCCAGCAACTCGAGGCCTGGGTGATCGCGGCGCTCGCCGAGTTCAACGTTACCGGCCACATCCGCGAGGGACGTGTCGGCGTCTGGGTCGAGCGCCCCGACCGGCCGCGCCTGCCCGACGGCCGGATGAGCGAGGACAAGATCGCCGCCATCGGCATCCGGCTGCGCAAATGGGTGAGCTTCCACGGCATCTCGATCAACGTGGAGCCGGAACTCGAGCATTTCTCGGGCATCGTGCCCTGCGGAATCAGCGACTTCGGTGTGACCAGTCTTGTGGACCTCGGTCTGCCGGTGAGCATGGCCGATGTCGACGTGGCCCTCCGGCGCAGCTTCGACGAGGTCTTCGGGGAGTGATCGCCGCCGGTCAGGCGAGCGTCTTCTCCATGTAGACCCGATGCAGTCCGTTCACTTCGGTGCGCCCGGTCTCGCGATACCCGCGCCCGGCGTAGATCGCGATGTTCTCGGTCATCTTCACATGGGTGTAGAGGCGGATGCGCTCGTACCTCTGCGCCCTTGCCACCTGTTCGGCGGCATCGAGCAGCCGGCGCCCGTATCCCCTGCCCTGCGCCCATGGCGCGACAGCCACGTTGTCGAGCAGCAGCGCGTCGTCCTGCGGCTCCAGCGCGAGAATCCCCGCGATCCGCCCGTCCGCGCGCAGCACGCGAAGCCGCCCGGCCCGTACATGCGCCGCGTAGTCGTCGCGCATCGGGCCCGGCTTCATTCCGATCCGCGCGACGTAGGGCGCGTAGGCGTCCTGCACGAGCGCCTCGATCTCGGAAAGATCGCCGGAGCCCGCGACCGCAAGCTCGGTGTCGGCATGGGTCATGATGCGTGTCCCAGAACAGAAAAAAGACCGGAGCGACCTCACTTGGGGGAGAACGGCCGCTCCGGCCAGCCTAGCCCGATCCGGTGGGGAACAACACCGTCCGGGCGCGACCGCCGCCGGGTCGGAACACCCCGTGGCGATCGTCGGCAATGACGGCCCGCTCAGCGGACCCCGAAAACATGCCCGAGGATCTGGTCACGCCGCAGCCCAAGCCGCGCGAGCTCGTCATCGGAAAGCGCCCGCAGGTCCGCCACACGGGCGGCAAGCTGGCGCTGGCGGCGGGCGAAGGGGGTCTCGAGCAACCGTGCAAGGCGAAGCAGAAGCGGATCGGCGGGACGCAGGTCGAAGCAGGCCATGGTGCGGCATTCCCTGAAACTGGACATTGAAAATCTCTGGTAGCAAACTGTCGTCAGCCTAGGCCCTGCCGCGCCGAAACGCAGGTCAGGAAAACCTGACGCAGCGGCAGTTTCGGGGTCTGGAATACCTGACCCGGGCACGACCTTGCGGCCCTGTGAATGCAGGGCGCGTCGCGCAAGAGGGTGCGACAATAAAGTTTGATCCAGATCAAACGGCTATATTGCCGCAACTGCAGTGACCTTCTAAAAGGAAGAATGGAATAGAGGGGTGGTCTGCGCATGTTTGCAGGCGCCTGGGACGAGACCAACAGGAGGCAGACAATGGCAGACGCCGCCATTCATGGCCACGAGCACGAGGACAACCGGGGGTTCTTCACCCGCTGGTTCATGTCCACGAATCACAAGGATATCGGGATTCTCTACCTGATTACCGCCGCGATCGTGGGCCTCGTGTCGGTGACCTTCACCGTATACATGCGACTGGAGCTCATGGAGCCCGGCGTTCAATACATGTGCATGGAAGGGGCGCGGCTGATTCCCACCGCGACCGAGAACTGCACGCCCAACGGCCACCTGTGGAACGTGCTGATCACCGGCCACGGCATCCTGATGATGTTCTTCGTGGTGATTCCGGCCCTGTTCGGCGGTTTCGGCAACTACTTCATGCCGCTGCAGATCGGCGCGCCGGACATGGCGTTCCCGCGGCTGAACAACCTCAGCTACTGGCTGTATTTCGCAGGCTCCGCGCTGGCGGTCTGCTCGGTCTTCGCGCCCGGAGGCAACGGCCAGCTCGGCTCGGGCATCGGCTGGGTGCTCTCCCCGCCGCTTTCCACCAGCGAAGCCGGCATGTCGACCGATCTCGCGATCTTCGCGGTGCACGTCTCGGGCGCCTCGTCGATCCTCGGTGCGATCAACATCATCACCACCTTCCTGAACA
>MDTG01128034.1_pt1 | contig 14824 bp, 15 predicted proteins | sample 811421 | NCBI WGS metagenome assembly MDTG01 (sample SAMN05326645, study PRJNA326480) | marine metagenome | isolation source: seawater | place: Pacific Ocean: South East | collected 2011
AAGCCAGAACAGATTTTGCAATCGGTTCAGGGTCTTGGCAAGCCATCCAACTGCCGCGAAGTTGATCGCCAGAATATTGCAGTAGCGACACCACTATATGCCGGCCCAGAGTCTAAGCTGTCGTTGTTCGAGGGGGGGCTCAACCTGTACATTGAAGGTGAGACGGGCAAGAAGGTAGCGAGGGAGTCACCTTGGTTCGACCCGTCATTGCCAATAAAGGTGAGGCAAGTTTTCCTCAACGGCCAGAAAATATCGAGTGGGATGTTGCCATTAGAGGCAGTTATTCCTGCCGAGCAGTGGCTTCTAAAATTGCGCTTTGAGAAGTCAGATCTGCGTGGCTATGTGAACGTGATTGTCTTCAGTTGTACCTTGCGTTAGATTTGAGTCAGTCTTTGACAACTGGTCGGCCAAGCTCAAAAAAATCATTGATGTTGGCATAGTCGCGATAGCCCATGCGGGCAACAGGGGCGAGTAGCTTGTAATTGATCTTCCCGTCGACAACAACAGACTCATCAACGAAAATGCCAGTGACTGTCCCTAGAACCGCTGTGTAATGCGCTCCGTGTTTATTGGCAGGCAGTTTGATAGTCTGCAAAAGCCTGCACTCAAGCGCTGCTGGTACATTTCCGACGAATGGCACATCCACTGTTTTGCTAGGAAGCATTTCCAGTCCCGCTGTGATAAACTCGTTCTCAGCATAGGGATAGTCGCCTGAACTAATATTCATCGCTTGCAACTGAGCTGCGCCGACGATATTCACGACAAAGGCATGGGTTTCAATAACATTGCGTAGCGAGTCCTTTTGTTGGTCGGGACCGGAAGCTTGCACCGAAAACATCACAATTGCTGGGTCTTCAGACACAGCATTGAAAAAGCTGTAGGGTGCAAGGTTCACACTGCCATCTTTGCCTCGTGATGAAATCCAGCCAATTGGTCGGGGCGCGACAATGGCTTTTAGCGGGTTATGTACCAATCCGACATTATTGTAGTCCGTAGGTTCAAAAAACATCACTTTGTAACTCCGTTACTTCTCTTATGAGCTGTCTATCAGTGTGGACATGGCGTTGCAAACGTCGGATGATTGTAATATTGAAGAAAATCTTTTCAGCCATATCAATTTCCCTGATGGTTGCTATCCATCAAACGGTAACCAAAAGCAAATGCGAAGGCTAAATTAATGATTGACCTTTATTACGCACCCACACCAAATGGGCATAAAATAACTATTGCTCTCGAAGAATTGGGTCTTCCCTACAATCTGAAGCGTGTCAATCTTGGAACTGGAGACCAGTTTGCACCAGAGTTTTTGGCGATAAGCCCCAACAACAGAATTCCGGCAATTGTTGACAATGATGGTTTTGATGGAAAACCAGTTAGTATTTTCGAAACCGGAGCAATTTTGATTTATCTAGCCGAGAAAACAGGAAAACTGATGCCCGAGGAGGCGGGGGTCGAACGAAAGACTGTGTTGGAATGGCTAATGTGGCAGATGAGTGGCTTTGGTCCTATGTTGGGGCAGGCTCATCATTTCAATTTTTACGCTACAGATCGTATTGATTATGCGATGGAACGCTACAGCAACGAGGCAAATCGACTTTATGGAGTTCTAGACAGGCAACTTGCCGGCAAATCATTTGTTGCAGGTGCCTATTCCGTTGCCGATATTGCCATTTTTCCATGGACTCGTAGTCTTGAACGCCAGAATGTTGACATTGGTAATTATCAGAATGTGAGAAGCTGGCGCAGTCGCATGTATGACCGTCCTGCCGTTGTTGCTGGAATGAGAGTAGGCGCCGAGTTCCGTGAGGAGTTGAAGGATCTTAGTGACGAAGACTGGAAAAGGCTGTTTGGCATGAATTAACAGCTCAACGGAATATCGCTTTATTATGACCTTTTTATGATAACATTTTTCCACTGTTTAAACGCAGAATGCGCTTAAATATGAAAATCAATATGATAAGCGCCACATTACACAGTGACTTTTTTGGATACTGCATGCCGTTTCCATCATCATTGATCATCGCAACCGATAGACTTGTGAGCAAGGCAGCAAGTGTCCAAATCTTTAAGCTGATTAATTAACTCTTCAAATTTTACTATTCGCTAATGCAATCTGGCATATTTGCCTCAGCAACGCTCGCTTCCGTAACAATTTAACCACCAACTGAATTGTCTGACCAATATGTACTTTTGGCACTGCCGGTTACCAAAGGATGCCGATGCACTTTAGATGCTTCGACACACTTCGTGTGCTGAACGATGCATCATAATTGGGTATATCAATAACTCCGGTGGTCAGTTCATCATAAAATATCAATTTCGAAAAATGTATAATTCCAACCACTGAACGTGGATTATCGAGCTCACCAAGCTCACGATGCATACAACGCTAATGGTAAAAACGACTTACAAAAAGCTAATAGGATTATATAAAACATTGTCTTTCTGATAAAACGTGTTTGAAATTTTCCTTAAAAAGTCTTTCGTCGGATACGTCATCGGCATGCCCAAGCAACCACATATTCATTATGGATCAGACTATTGTTTGGTGCCGCCAGAAATATCGTTTCGCGAAGGGGTGTTGCGGGCTGATAATTATGATGATGTGTACTTTTCCAGTGAAGGTGGATTGGCTGAGACACGGCATGTGTTTTTTGCAGGAAATGATCTTTCTACGTGGATGTCACTAAACAACTATCTGTGCATCGCAGAGACAGGCTTTGGATCAGGCCTAAATCTATTAGCATTAATGACGGAAATGATAAAATTCCCAAAACTGCACGTCGATTTTCTCTCGGTGGAGGCACATCCACTGGATGTAGAGCAGATGACTCTTGTGCACGATCAATTCCCGGAATTGGCAGTTCATGCTGCGGCATTGCGGAAGACGATGCCACCAAGATGGCCTGGTCAGCATGTCGTAGCTCTGCTTGAGGGGCGTCTAAGCCTCCACCTTCTTTATGGGGCTGCTGATAAAATCCTGCGAGGAAGTGATTTCAGGGCAGATTGTTGGTTTTTAGATGGGTTTTCTCCTGCTAAAAACCGTGATTTTTGGTCACCGGAAATCTTGCATGAGATTGGTAGGCTGGCAAATAAAAACAGTACCCTTGCTAGCTTTACCGCTGCTTCTTCAGTGCAGCAGGGGTTGATTGAGGCTGGCTTTACCATCGAAAAGCGTCCCGGCTTTGGGCAAAAGCGGGACATGATTGTTGGGTTCAAAGGATTGGGGGCAGGGGCAAAAGGTATGATGCAGACTTCACTGCCGCGTGTTGGCGTAATTGGTGGCGGTATCGCCGGTTCATCGGTGGCAGCAGGGCTTGCCCGTCGCGGTGCTGCGGTGACAATCCTCGAGTCAGGTCCAGGGCTGGCAAACGGTGCATCAGGAAACCGCCTGGCGTTGCAGAGTCCGCGACTCGCAGTGGATCATAACCCTACAAGTCGGCTTTCGGCAACTTGCCTCGCATTTGCTACTGCATTATCAGACCGGGCAGGTGCAAGCGTTGCCTCGCCGGTTATTTCTCTCGACTGGCCGTTACGTGAGGCTGAACGCCACGCCAAATTCCGTCGCCAGATATGGCCAAATTCTCTTGTTGCCGATTTAACGGCGGACGAGGCAAAGGTGCAGAGTGGCATCGAAATCCCGCTGTCTGCAGTGCTTCATGAATATGGACGTGTGATCAGACCGGCGAATCTGATTGCCTTTTTGGCTAATGGCTCTTCTATCATAACGAACTTCGCAAGTTGTTCCTACGTACTGCACGAGCATGGGGTAACCGTTACGGCTGGTGATGGCAGACAGGAAAATTTTGAGGCCATCGTCCTTGCCAATGGTGCAGATATACCCAACTTACTTATGGCCTGTGACAGACAGGGTGTGGTACTTGACATCACTGTGGGACAGGTCAGCCAACTTCCGGCAACTGCGCATTCGAAAAAGCTTCGCACAGGCCTCAGCTTTGGCGGATACATGACGCCTGCTATCGACGGTTTACACGAGCTGGGTGCGACCTTTGATCGGAAGGCAGAGATGGAGGTTACCTCCATTGGAAACAGCCATAATTTTGACTTGCTGCCGCCTGAGCTACGCACCCTTTTTTCTGAGATAAAAACAGAAAACTTGCGCGGACGGACAAGCCGCCGCGTGAGCACGCCAGACCGAAATCCGATATCAGGTAGGCTGGCAGAGCGTGTTTATGTTCTTAGTGCGCTCGGTGCTCGTGGCTTTACCTCTGCGCCATTTCTTGGTGATCAACTCGCAGCATCCATGTTGGGTCACGCAGTTTCACTTGACATGCAAACAAGACATCTCCTTGACCCATATCGTTTTCGTGACCGCGCGAGTCGGCTCTAAATCTCCATTCCCAGCATTTTGCGCGCACTGAGCACGACGCCATGGTGCTCGCATTCTGGGCTGAGCAAGTGGATGAAGGCTGGGGCTATATCTTCTGGCTGTGGTAGTGTGGATTGGTCCTCTCCGGGGAAAGCTGAGGCCCGCATCGCCGTTGCGACGCCGCCAGGGTTGAGGATGTTAATCCGGAGATTGGTCTGTTCGCTTTCGCCTGCCCATGATCTACCTAATGCTTCTAGCCCGGCCTTTGCCGCAGCATAGGGACCCCAGAAAGGTCTGCTGCCAACTGCTGCGCCTGATGACACCAGAATTGCTCGGCCAGCTGGCGCAGCCCGCAGCAGCGGGTCCAATGCTCTTATCAGGTGCCATTGTCCACTCAGATTTACTGCAAGACAATCATCCCAAACATCGGGCTTTAGATGTGCAATCGGTGTCAGCGCGGGCAGCATTCCAGCATTGGCTACGAAACCATCCAGACAGCCCCAGCGCCTATCGATTGCAGCAGCTAGACGTGGAATCGCCATTGTATCCCTCATGTCCATCTCAACGATTGTAGCTTTGCAACCAGCGGCTCTTAGGTAGTCATCGAGTTCTTCAAGCGCACCAATTGTCCGTCCGGTTATCAATAGCTCAGCTCCAACGCTAGCGGCAGCAACGGCGACAGCGCGTCCAATTCCACGGCTTGCTCCTGTAACCAGAACTAGCTTGCCAGCAAGAACCTGTGCTTGGTTTTTCATTAAATCTATCCTTGAGCGCTGCGGCCATTCAAAACGCGCTTTTCTACCAGCCCCATTGCCAGACCAATTGGAAAGTCGTTCACAAAGAAAATATTACAGAATTGCGGTGCGTTAGTCTCCCATACATCGACATCAAGCCCTCGGCATAACCTCATTGGCTAGTTGCCTCATCTTCCAAAAGGTTGAAATTATTTGGCGTCTGATCTTTTAATGCGTCAGATATGTCATCTGTTGTGTAAGCCGTTGTTTTTTCCAAAGAATTATCGATATTTCCGGTACGCTCCTTAGCCTCTGAGTTTTCAGGTTTGGTTATGTTCGTCGTAATCCGGTCCTTAATGTCTTCGGGTGCATAATTTGAGAGCGCTATCGCTCCGGCTTTGATATGGGCAGTGAAAATAGAATTTTTTGCCGCTTCAGGCAAATGTTCATCGCCATCCATAACGACTGCTACTACTGTATATATGAGTACTACAATAATGCAGCCTCGGAGAAATCCAAAAAATATCCCGAGCCACCTATCAAGAGACTTTAAGCCGGCATTCTTTAAACTTGGTGAAACAATGCTAGCGATAACAAACCACAAAACGACAATAACGGCAAAAGGGATAGCGATAGATAAAGCTTGAGAGATGCTATCAACCACAACCACGTTTTTAATTAAAGGCTCTAAAATGGGTTGCAAATAATATGTAGAAAAAATTGCTATCGGCCATCCAAGTAAACCAAGGAATTCTCGTGTCATTCCGCGGAGCATGGACATAATAGATGAAACAAAGATTATCGTGATTATCCCGTAGTCAATTAGGTTGAGAGTGCTGATATCAATACTCATTGGGATATACTCTTGTTAGCGATACCAGTCATGAAATACCATCCATCATATTAATCAAATCTGCCAACTTTGCTGGTTGTGCCAGCGAAATTCCCTCGGGTGCAAGCAATTTCTTATGGGGCCGTGGCAAAACCGCATTTTCAAATCCCAATTTAGCTGCTTCCTTTAGTCGCGCCTCGACCTGTGCCACCTGTCGCAATTCGGCTGACAGCGCGACTTCGCCGAAGAAAACCGTCCGTGCTGGTGCTGATCGACCGGTTACCGAGGAGAGCAGAGCGGCAGCAACCGCAAGATCGGCCGCCGTTTCCGAAATTTTCAAACCACCGGCTACATTTAGGAAGATATCCTGCCCTGAGAGTGGAACACCGCAACGCGCCTCCAAAACAGCGGTTAACATCGCTAATCTGCTGCTGTCCCAACCAACGACATTGCGCCGTGGCGACGCTAGCGAGGAGGGCGCAACAAGAGCTTCGATCTCGACCAAAAGGGGGCGGCTTCCCTCAATCCCAGCAAAGACCACAGCACCAGTTACATCATCGCGCCTATCAGCCAAAAATAGTTCGGAGGGGTTTGGCACCTCGACAAGGCCGGCCTCAACCATTTCAAATACACCAATCTCGTCAGTCGCGCCAAAGCGATTTTTTACTCCTCTCAAAATACGGAAATGGTGTGATCTATCACCCTCAAAATAAAGCACGGTGTCGACCATATGCTCAAGTACACGAGGGCCTGCAATGGCGCCGTCCTTTGTTACATGACCAACAATCAGTAATGCAGCATTATGTTGTTTTGCTGTTCTGATCAGTTCCTGCGCACTAGCTCGGACCTGCGAGACGGTTCCGGGCGCCGAGTCCAATGTTGGAAGGAACATAGTTTGGATTGAATCAATTACAATCACAGCGGGGCCGTCGTCCCCCCCGATTGAAGCGGCGATGTCGTTTGCATTGGTCGCTGTCGCTATTTCAATATCTGCCTCCACAAGGCCGAGGCGTTTAGCTCGCATCCTTACCTGATTAGCAGATTCTTCGCCAGAGATGTACGCGGTGCGTACCCCGGCCTTTGCTAATTGACATACCAGTTGCAACAGCAGGGTTGATTTGCCGATTCCGGGGTCGCCACCAATTAGACTTGCCGAGCCGGGAACAAGACCGCCACCAGAAACTCGGTCAAATTCCGCGATTCCAGTGACCATCCGCCGAAGAGGTTTGGTGTTGACATCCAAAGCCAGTGGCAGCATTTCAATTTGCCGTCCGGTCGCGCGTTTTCTTGATCCTTTAATAACCTCTTCATATTCTTCTAAGATGGTGTTCCAAGATCCGCAGTAGTCGCATCGGCCAGACCATTTGTGGTGCGTTCCTCCGCACTCGTGACAGACAAAACTGACGCTGGTTTTCGCCATTATCCCCGCAGTGCCTCTTCCTTCGCGGCCGTCGTCAACGGACCTTCGGCATGGCCATGGACGAATTGATCAACCTCGGGAACTCCGGTATTATCCATTTCCGCAACCGGCCCAGACCAGATTATCACCCCATTGTGGATCATTGCCACTTTGTCAGCGATTCGCCTGACCGACGCCATGTCATGGCTAATGGTCATTGCTGTTGCACCCAAACGCTTAACGGCATCAATGATTAATCTGTCAATTACTCCGCCAGTGATTGGATCGAGACCTGATGTTGGCTCGTCAAAGAGCAGAACTTTCGGCTTGTCAGCAATGGCCCGTGCCAGTGCAACTCGCTTTTGCATACCGCCCGACAATTCAGCCGGATATTGGTCGATAACCTGAGGTGACAACCCAAGCTGGGTGATAGTGTCAACTGCAAGATCACGGGCACTGATTCGGCTCATTTTCTTCTGCTGGCGCAGTCGGAAAGTTACATTTTCCCAGATAGGCAATGAGTCAAATAGGGCACCAAACTGAAAGGTCATGCCAAAATGGCGGCGCATCCCCTCCAATGTCTTACGATCGGCTCCGAGAATTTCCGTACCATCAACTATTATGGAACCATGATCGGCGGGAATTAGTCCCAGGAGACATTTTAGCGTAATCGACTTGCCACAGCCAGATGTGCCAATCAGAGCCAAAGATTCTTCAGCATTGACGCTGAGATTGATGCCCTTCAGCACATGCTTGCTGCCAAAGAATTTTACAACGCCCTTCATTTCGATTTTTGGGAGCGCCGCCTTGTAGCCGGTTTCATTTTTTTTTTCCATTATAAGAAAATGCCCGAATCGTTAGCCGAAAAAAAGTGCCGTTACGAGGTAGTTGGAGATCAGGATAAGGATTGATGACGAGACAACGGCATTTGTCGTGGCTCGACCAACCCCCTCGGCACCCCGTCCTGAGTTATACCCATGATAACAGCCCATTAGAGCAATCAGGAAACCGAACACCGCGGCTTTGATTAAGCCCATAGTAACATCGGCAAATTCCAAATATTCAAGGGTCCGCGACAGATAAATGGACGGGTTGAAGCCAAGACGGTAAACACCAACGATATAGCCCCCAAAAACCCCAATAAGATCGCCGATAAGAACCAAAAAAGGCACGCAAATGGTTCCCGCTAGGATTCGTGGCGCAACCAGATATTGCAATGGGCGTGTAGACAGCGTGTCAAGCGCATCAATTTGGTCTGTTACCCGCATGGTGCCGATTTCTGCTGCCATTGAGGCACCAATTCTGCCCGCGACCATTAGACCCGCCAAAACTGGACCTAATTCACGCGTAACTGATAAAACAACCACTGTCGCCACAGTATCCTCAGCAGAAAAACGGGCAAAACCTGTATAGGATTGAAGCGCCAGCACCATTCCAGAGAACAAAGTTGTTAAACCTACAACCGGCAGCGAGAAATAACCGATATCGAGAACTTGCCTTAGAAATTGCCGTAGATAATAGGGTGGCAGAAATGTCCAGCGAACGGCATTTGCAGTAAACAGCGTAATTTTGCCAATTGCCGCTAGAAACCCGAGAGCTGCTCGTCCAATGTTCCGCAAAAAGCCGATCATTATATCCTCTCTATTGACGGTACCAGACCAGACAGCGTAGCTTGCCACGAGATAGGTGTGCTCTATACTTAGGCGCTATAGTTATGCCGCCATTTGCAGTGTTTGGCTATAGACAAAAGTGTGCCATACTCAGTTCTTGCTGATATAGCGGCGGGCAGGCCGATGGCCAAGACCCGTTAAAATTTCATAGCTGATGGTGCCGGCATCAGTTGCCATCAAGCTAGTATCATAATGCTGGCCAAGCAGACTCGCGGTATTAGCCGAACGGATACTATTTTCGGGGATATCAGTCACATCAAGGGCCATGCTGTCCATTGATATGCGGCCAATGACAGGAGCCAAATGGCCATTGATTTGTGCTGAAGCGATGCCGCTAAGGCAGCGCGGGTAGCCATCGGCGTAGCCAACACCGATTGTTGCGATCAGGGAATTTCGTGTCAGGACATGTGTGCCGCCATAGCCGACCGCCTCTCCGCTACTAGCATAGCGCAGTTGCAGAACACGCGCATCCCAACTTACCACCGGTTGCAGTGATTTGGATTGCTTGTTTGAGGTGGAAGTGCCGGCGGGGTGGGCACCATAGAGCGCGATACCGGGCCGCGTTAAATCAAAGTGGAAGCTTCGGTCCAACAGCACACCACCGCTATTGGCAAGGCTGGCTCGAGCGCCCGCAAAGAGAGGCCTAATCGCGTTAAAAGCTTCCAGTTGAAGAAAGTTACTTGACGCGCCGGCCGTTTCAGCACTGGAAAGGTGGCTCATCAGATAGACCAGATCAATCCCCTCCAAGGCGTTGATCCCATTCTTCAAACGGTCGATCAGCCAGTGCGTTTCATCAGGTGTAAGGCCCAAGCGCGTCATGCCGGTGTCTATGTGCAACGCTGCTGGAATGGCAATGTCATTGAATTTGCCCAGCGTCCCAAGGCGTGCAACTTGGCTGAGGTCATTTATCACCGGCGACAATTCATATGTGAGAAATGCATCCTCTTGCCCTTTATGGAAGCCAGAGAGACAGAAAACTGGTAGGCCACCAAATCCATTGAGACGTAGGTTCTGACGCAGTTGCACACCCTCATCAAGTGACATCACAAAAAAAAGCTTGCATCCTTCGGCGGCAAGGCGAGGCGCAATAATATCGGCACCGAGACCATAGGCATTAGCCTTAACTACACCGGCAGTCACTGTAGAGGGGGCAGAAAGGCTGTCCAGAAAACGCCAATTGGCGATAATAGCGTCAAGATCAACGGTGATCAGACTATCAGCTGAACCAAACATATGCTGCAAAACCACTTCTTTTACTTTGATGGAATCCAAAAACGCACAGCAACGCTAGAATCCGGCCGGTAAATGTGAGCTTTCCTGTAGATCGCTGAAATGCGTAAAGCGTTTTTCGAAATGCACATTCACTGATCCGGTCGGGCCATGGCGTTGCTTACTTACAATGACTTCAGCATTATTTTCAGCTGCCTGCATCTTCTGAAGCCAGGCTTCATGTTTGGAGTTATAATCTTCCATGGTATCTCGCAGGTCCTGCTCAGGTTCGCGTTTGCTAAGATAATATTCCTCACGATAAACAAACATCACGACATCGGCATCCTGCTCGATCGAACCGGACTCTCGCAGGTCAGCCAGATTTGGTCTCTTGTCCTCACGCTGTTCAACGGCACGAGATAGCTGCGAGAGTGCCAGCACCGGAACATCCAGCTCCTTAGCAATTCCTTTTAATGTCCGGCTTATATTGGAGATTTCCTGAACCCGGTTTTCTGCCCGAACGCCGAGCTGTGGTCTCAGAAGTTGCAGATAATCAACGACAATAAGACCGAGGCCCGTCGTGCGCTTCATTCGTCCAGCGCGACTAGCAATCTGCGAGACAGATAGCGAAGGCGTGTCATCAATGAAAAAGGGTGCCGCCGAGATACTGTTGCTGGCGGTAATGAGACGGTCAAACTCCTCACTATTCAGCTTCCCGCGCCGGATTTGTTCCGAATCAATCCTTGCACGCTCACTTAAAATTCTTGTTCCAAGCTGTTCTGCCGCCATCTCCAGTGAGAAAAAAGCCACAGGTGCTGCCTTTTCATCGGTACGAGTAGTGGTCGCGGTATGAAACGCCATATTTGTCGCTAGTGCCGTCTTGCCCATTCCTGGACGCCCCGCAAGGATGATCAGATCGGAACGGTGTAAGCCGCCAAGCAGATTGTTCAGGTCTGTTAAGCCAGTGCTTGTTCCGGAAAGATTGCCATCACTCTTGCGGGCAATGTCTGCTTGATTGATTGATGCTGTAATGATGTTATCAAAACCACGTAGACCTGACCCTGATTGATCTGTTTCTGCAAGCCTAAAAAGTGCGGCTTCGGCAGATTCAATCTGCGTGCTAGCTGGTACGTCAACGTCGGGATGGCTGGCATCGTGAATTACAGTATCGCCGATCGAAATCAATTCCCGGCGAATATGCGCTTCATGGATAGTGATGGCGTATTCAGGAGCCTGTGTGACGCTGATCACACCATCGGCAAGCTCACCCAGATATTCCTCGGCTTTGGAATCGTTGAAGTCGTCTTCTGCGCTGAAAAAGGATTTCAGTGTAACAGGATTCGCCAGCTGCCCTCGCTCAATGAGGCGTGACATGATACTAAAAATCCTGCCATGCAACGGATCATAGAAATGTTCTGCCCGTAGCCGATCATCAGTACGCTCAAGGGTGGAATTGTCCAGCAAAACCGCACCAAGAAAATTTTGTTCTGCTGGCAAGTTGTGTGGTACCCGGCGGCTATGCTGTCCTGCACTAGACCCCGGGAAAGTCTCAATGTTGCTCTGTTCCTCAGCCATGGGAAATCATAGCAATTTTTCGGTCAAAAGCGCACTGTTAAGGTTGCGGACATTGGGGATAAGTTTTTTTATTATTAAAATAATCGGGCTTTGGCCCGACTATTGATTGTCCAATTTCCGTCTATATGTCCTCAAGCACTATTTCCGTCTGTTTCATCGTCACTCTCAACTAACGCAGTTTCTGCTGCTTCAACTTCCTCAACAGCGGCGACGGCTTCAGCGATTGCATCAGGGTTGTTGTCAATTTCCTGAATATTACCAGTTATGGCAACACCGGTTTTCAGCTGTGTTTCAGCTTCATCAATTGAGCGTGCCACATTGACAACAATGTTTACCAACACTTCTGGGTGAAGGTTTACACGAATGTTATGAAGGCCAAGAGTCTTGATCGACTTGTCCATAATCACTTGGCCACGCTGGATAGTGAAGCCTGTTTCAGAGACGCCCTCAGCAATGTCACGAGATGTAACTGATCCAAAGAGTTGGCCCATTTCTGACGCGGCCCTAACCATGTTTACAGCAAGACCCGACATTTTTTTGGCTTCAGCCTCGGCCTCATTGCGTCTGCTAAGATTGTCTGCTTCGCGCTGTATTTTTTCTGACTCAAACCGCTCGAGATTAGCTTTGTTGGCCCGGAGCGCCTTTCCCTGAGGTAAAAGATAGTTGCGTGCATAGCCTGGCTTTACGTTGACGAGATCACCCATTTGTCCCAGCTTTTCGACGCGTTCAAGTAAAATAATCTGCATTTTATGCCTCCTTATTTCTACCCTCAGCTTAGGATGTCACGTAAGGCATAAGCGCCAGAAAGCGTGACCGCTTGATGGCAACAGCCAGTTCACGCTGTTTCTTAGCTGATACAGCCGAAATGCGAGAAGGAACAATTTTACCTCGTTCGGAAGTGTAGCGAGAGAGCAGCTTTGTATCCTTGTAGTCGATCGTTGGCGCATTTGGGCCAGAGAAAGGACAGGATTTCCGGCGCCGATTAAAAGGCTTGCGCAGAGCTTCACGTTTAATCTCAAGTTGTGTCATAACTTATCCCTCACTGCTCTCGATATCACCATCGACACTACTAGACGCGGCGACACTCTTGCTAACTTCCATTCGATCATCTTCACGGCCACTCTCGCGGGGGCTACGTGAAGGACGCTCATTTTTGCTTTGCATTATGATCGACGGGCCCTCTTCGACTTCTTCAATACGTATGTTCAGGAAGCGCAGTACATCTTCATTTAGTCCAACGACGCGTTCGTATTCTCTCAGTGTTTCCGAGTTTGTTTCCATATTTAACATAATGTAATGTCCCTTCCGGTTCTTTTTGATCCGGTAGGCAAGAGACCGAAGTCCCCAATACTCTCGTTTTCGAATTGTCCCACCGGCAGAGGTGATGATCCCGGCAAATTCGTCTGCCATAGTCTCAACCTGAGCGGCAGAAATATCTTGGCGTGCAATAAACACGCTTTCATACAAGCGCATGAACTACTCCTTTTGGCTGATGATCGGGTACCTGTGGGTTTCCGACTAACCGATTTCCCGGCAAGGATTATTTCAATGATTTAACGGTCACGGGCAATGATGCTCTTCAATTAACACCCGAGCGTGCGGACCATACACGAAAATTGCGCCTATGCAAGCACTGGCTTCAATGAAACAGACAACAAGCAGATTTATGCACCGCTACCTCATAGGTTGATCTTGCCGCGCAGCTGTGAAATAGATCTGCTTATTGATAAAAAAATCATAAAATTAAGGCCGGTAAGTGCGAAGTAATAGTGTGCCGCTCACCGATCAAAAAAAATGGAGATTTTGTCTTGAGCAGAAAAATTGTTTTTCAATTTCCCGGTCAGGGATCCCAAGCTGTTGGCATGGGCAGTGCGCTTGCAATGGCCTTTCCTGAAGCGCGGCAGGTTTTTGAAGAGGTAAACGATGCGCTTGGTGAAGATCTGTTTGCAATCATGCGAGAAGGTCCGGATGATACCATTCGCCTGACACGCAATGCACAACCGGCATTGTTTGCAACTTCGATGGCAGCCCTCGTTGTTTTGTGCTCAAAAACGATGCAAACTGTTCCTAAGCTTGCCGATTTCACCATTGGCCATTCATTAGGTGAATATGCGGCACTCGCAGCAGCTGGTAGCATATCAATTTCCGATGGTGCCCGGCTGCTTAGACTGCGTGGCGATGCCATGCAGAATGCCGTTGCTTTAGGTGAAGGCGCGATGGCTGCAATTCTTGGTGCCGATGAGGCCATTATCAACGATGTAGTGGTCGCAGCCAGAGTGGCAGGAGTAATTCAGTTAGCTAACGACAACGCGCCAGGCCAGATTGTTATTAGCGGTAGTGCTGAAGCTGTCGACAAAGCTATGGAAATTGCTCGTGGAAAGGGGTTGCGCAAGGTTATCAAGCTGCCTGTTAGCGCTCCTTTTCACTGTGATTTGATGGTGCCGGCGGCTAATGCAATGGTGGCTGCACTGGCGGATGTTCCATTCAGTACCGCTAGTTTGCCGGTTTTCTGTAATGTTACGGCGGCAGGGGAACGCGCCGCTGACGCCTTAAAAGCCAATTTGATCACTCAGGTGACGGGCCGGGTGCGCTGGCGTGAATCACTCCTAGCACTCAATGTAGCTGGTGCAACTGATTTCATTGAGCTTGGCACAGGTAAGGTGTTATCTGGCTTGGTCAAACGCACGCTGGATAAAAAGACAATTTTGAATTTTGACAACCCTGATGATTTAGACGCCGTGTTGTCGCTATTCTGATTCGGGTTCTATTGACTCCAACGGTTGTATCTTCAAGTTAACTGGGGGCTTACAATCATGAACAGGGCATAAATTCTTTAGAGTGGAAAACGCGCTTGCAAGCCAAATCGGCTTCGACTATGTTCCCGCCGTGAATTTGGCTATCTTGCGCCGTTCAAAAGGCGCGCAGCAAGTTAGGTGGTTAGATTTCAGGGTGGCGGGTGTAGCTCAGTTGGTTAGAGCGCCAGTTTGTGGCACTGGAGGTCGCCGGTTCGAAACCGGTCACTCGCCCCAAAAAAATCCCCAATCAAGGGGTAAAAAGGCTCTGATGGTTGGCGCG
>MDTG01105613.1_pt1 | contig 14823 bp, 15 predicted proteins | sample 811421 | NCBI WGS metagenome assembly MDTG01 (sample SAMN05326645, study PRJNA326480) | marine metagenome | isolation source: seawater | place: Pacific Ocean: South East | collected 2011
AAGAAATAATTTCGATAAAAAAAAGTTTAAAAAAAAAAGAAATTTCAACTTATGGAATAACAATTAAACAATTTGAAAAAAAATTTTCTTCTTTTATAAGTTCAAAATATTCACTAGCTCTAAATAGTGGAACTTCGGCTTTGCATGTTGCTTTAAAAGTAGTAGGTGTGAAATCTGGAAGTGAAGTTATAGTTTCAACATTAACTTTTGCAGCAACAGTTAATGCCATAGTTTACAACAGAGCAAGACCAGTTTTTATTGATTGTAATGAACAGTTCGGAATAGATATCAATAAAACAATAGAATTTTTAAAAAAAGAAACTTATTTTAAAAATAAAAAATGTTTTAATAAAAAAACAAAAAATCATATAGTTGCTTTACTTGTTGTAGACGTTTGGGGTCAAGCAGTAGATACTTCAAAAATTAAGAAAATATGCAATGACAAGAATATTAAAATTATAAAAGATGCAGCTGAAAGCGTTGGTTCTTATAGTCAATCTAAAAAGAGAGATAAACCAACCTATAGTTCTGATATTGCTTGTTTTTCTTTTAATGGCAACAAGATAATTACCACTGGTAGTGGAGGTATGCTATCAACTAATAATAAAAAATATTATGAAAAATCAATTTATTACGCTTCCCAAGCTAAAGACAACAAGATAAAATTTATACATAATGATGTTGGCTATAATTATAGAATGAGCAGCATCCAAGCGTCAATAGGTATTGCACAACTTAAACAGATTAAGTTTTTTATTAAAAAAAAAAAAATTATATTTAATATTTATAAAAATTTTTTTAAAGATCATAAAGACATTGAATTTTTTCAGCATAACAGTAACTATTCAAATTATTGGTTAAATTTAATAAAATTTAAAAAAAAGGTTAATTTAGATCAAGTCATTCATTTTTTAAAAAAATCAAAAATTGAAGTAAGAAATATATGGTTTCCAAATCATTTACAAAAACCATTTCAACATTATGAAAGATATAAAATTAAGAATGCAAAAAAATTAGTTTCTAATTATCTGTGTATACCATCAAGTGTTGGATTAACAAAAAATCAACAAATTTATGTCTGCAAAAAACTAAACAAGTCAATATATAGATGAAAATTATAATTATAGGAAATGGAGGACAAGCTAGATCTTGTTTGGATGTAATTAATACAATAAAAAAAATTAAATTTTCTGGTTTTGTAAGTAAGTTGAAAGAAGACGGAGTAATTGGATCAGATAATAACTTAAAAGAAGACGGAGTAATTGGATCAGATAATAACTTAAAAGAGATAAGAAAAAAATTTAACAATGCTATTATAGGTGTTGGTCAAATTAAATCTCCATTGCTAAGAAAAAAAATTTATAAAAATCTTAATGATTTAAATTTTAATTTTCCAGTAATAATTTCTCCATACAGCTATGTCTCTAAAAACTCTATAATTAATGAGGGAACAATTGTAATGCACAATGTATCAGTGAATTATGGTGTAAATATTGGAAAACATTGCATTATTAATACATCATCAATAATTGAGCATGATGTTTATGTTGATGATTTTTGTCACATATCTACTGGAGTAATTTTAAATGGAGGAGTTAAAATTGGAAATGGTTCGTTTATAGGAAGTGGGACTATAATAAAAGAAAATGTTAAAATTGGAAAAAATTGTGTGATAGGCATGGGGTCAGTTATAAAAAGAAATTTACCAGATAATGCGATTATTAGATAATAAAAAAACATTTATCATAGCTGAAGCAGGTGTTAATCATAATGGAAATTTTAATCTAGCAAAAAAATTAATTAGATTAGCCAAAAAATCAGGAGCAGATGCTGTTAAATTTCAAATTTATAGTACAGATAAGTTAGTATCTAAAAACTTATCAACAGCCACTTATCAAAAAAAAAATTCTAAAATTACTAGTCAATATAATTTACTTAAAAAATTAGAATTAACGCAAAATCAACATATTAAGTTAAAAGATTTTGCAAAAAAAAATGGTATAATTTACTTAGCATCAGCGTTTGATCTTACGAGTTTGAATTTTGTAGAAAAATTGAAGCTTCCTATTATAAAAATTCCTTCGGGTGAGGTTGAAAACATTCCTTATTTAAAGATAATATCTAAACTTAATAAACCAGTTTTATTATCTACAGGTCTTTCAAAATTTTCTGAAATCGTCAATATAGTTAAAATTCTTTACAGTTTTGGGTTAAAAAGAAAAAATTTATATATTTTGCATTGTAATTCGAGCTATCCATCAAATTTTTCAGATGTTAATTTAAATTCTATAAATTATTTAAAATCATATTTTAAAACAACAGTAGGATACTCAGATCATAGTCTTGGTATAGAAGTTCCTATAGCTGCAGTTTCTATGGGGGCAAAAATTATTGAAAAACATTTAACAATTGATAATAAAATGAAAGGTCCAGATCATTCAGCTAGCTTAGAGTTCCAAGAATTTAAAAAAATGGTTGAGTGTATTAGAAATATAGAAAAATCTTTAGGGTCTAAATTTAAACCAATATCTAAAGCTGCAAATAAGAATCTTAAAGTTTTAAGAAAATATATTTTTGCTTCTAAAACAATTAATAAAGGTGAATTATTTTCAGAGAATAACCTTGAAACATTAAGAGGTAGCAAGGGAGTGTCAGCATTAAATTGGCTAAAAATCATAAATAAAAGATCAAAAAATAAAATTATAAAAGGTAAAAGAATTAAAAAAGAATTTATTTGTTAAAAAAGGTATAAGAATGTATACAGGCACTAAATTTTTAAAACTTATCTATGTCTGAAAAAATAAATTCTCACAATGAATGGGATAAATTAAAAGAAGTTATAGTTGGAACTGCCTTAAATACTAGGGCTACAGTAACCACTTCTTTTGGAAACAAGTTCGATGAAAAGAAATATGAGGAAGCCATCAAAATTTCTTTAGAGGCTAGCCCAAAATGGTTTTATGATGAAGTAAATGAAGATTTAGACAATTTAGCGAGTACTTTAAGTAATTTAGGTGCCAAAGTTCATAGGCCACAGGTTTATGATTTTTCTAATTTGAATGTATCGCCTTTTTGGAAATCTACTTCTAATAATGCTTATAATGTCAGAGACTTATACTTAGTGGTGGGAAATAATGTTTTGGAAAGCCCATCTCATGTTGAAAGTAGGTATTTTGAGGCAACTACGTTATACGAAATTTTTTATGAATATTTTGATAAAGGTTTTAAATGGATAGCTGGACCAAAACCAAAATTAAATTATCAAGCTAAACTCCCATATTTTGTTGATGAAAATAAAAGAGAACTAACAGACGAAGATGTTAAACATCAAAAATTAACCAATGGCAGAATTGAAAAATTACATAAACTATCAGAACAAGAAATATTATTTGAAGCAGCAAACACCCTCAGGCTTGGACAAGATCTTCTGTATTTAAAGTCTTCATCTGGAAACTTTAAGGGCGCTAAATGGCTACAATCTGTTTTAGGTAATGAGTATAATGTTCATGTAACAAGCGATCTTTATAGGTCTAGCCATATTGACTCTACAGTAATGGCACTTAGACCAGGCTTGGTTCTGCTTAACAGCGCTAGAGTGAATGAAAAAAATTTACCTCCAATTTTTAAGAATTGGGAAAAAATATATTTCGAGGATGTTGCTCCAACTTCTGAACCTGAATTAAAATTTCAAAAAGAAATAAGAGATCCATGTGCTGCAAAAATTAGAGAACTTGGGTTTGAAACAAATCTTTCTGATATGTCATCACCTTGGGTAGGAATGAACTTATTGTCATTTGATAAGAATACAGTTGTGATTGATGAAAGACAAAAAAATCTAATTAATGTTTTAGAAAAAAAAGGGTTCGATTGTGTTAAGGTCAAAATGAGACATATTTATACTCAAGGAGGAGGCATACATTGTGCTACTCTAGATACAGTAAGAGAAAGTATTTTAGAGAGCTATATTTAGCTTCATGCCATTAAGACATAAAAGAAAATTCCCTCATGGGATAATGTTTCACAGGTTTCATAAAAAAAAAATACTAGGCCAGGGTTCATTATCAGCAAATCAACTTGAAAAAATTATTCATTTTGTTGGAAAAAAAAATATTAATAATCCTCAAGAATGGATTTATAAAATTGAAAAAAAATTACTCAATAAAAATGATTTGTGCTTTACATTTGATGATGGATTAAAATCTCAAATAAACGTAGCTTTACCAATTTTAGAAAAGTATAAGATTAAGGCCTTTTTCTTTATACCAACTTTTTTTTTTGAAAAGAAAATTGATTTTAAAGAGTTAATTAGCTTTTGTGCTTTCAGTAAATTTAAAAACTTTGATAATTTTATAGCAAAGTTTTTAAATTATCTTAAATTTGACAATAATTTTTTTATCAAAAAAAAAGACTTCGTAAGATTTTACAATAAAAACAAGGTTATATTTAAATTTTACTCCAAAAATGATTTAAAATATAGATATGTGAGAGACATATATTTCTCAGAAAAAAATTTTATTAAAGAAATTAAAGCATTCTTTAAATTAGAGAATATTTCTATTGAAAAAATGTCGAAAAGTATTTGGCTTAATAAGAGCGATATTAAAAAATTAGTTGAGAAAGGACATACTTTAGGGTTACATTCTCATCATCACCCATCAATTTTAAGAGGGTTAAATTATCAAACTCAAGAAAAAGAATATACAAAAAATCTATTTTATCTCAAAAAAATTTCAAATCAGAAAATTATTTCAATGTCACATCCCCTAAACTCATATGACAAAAAAACGTTAAGTATATTAAAAAAGCTTAACATTAAATGTGGATTTAGATCAAATACACATGTTGACTCAAGTATTAAAAGCATTAATCAGTCAAATTTAGAATTAGCAAGAGAAGACTCGACAAACATATTGAAGCAAATTAAAAAATTAAAATGATTGCTCTTATTTGTGCTAGAAAAAACTCTAAAGGAGTTAAAAAAAAAAATTTTCAAAAGATAGGAAAATTTAGCCTTCTTCAGATCACAGCTCTCCATGCAATTAAGTTAAAAAGAAAAAAAATTATATCTGATGTATTTATATCTACTGATAGTACCCTGTTAGCAAATCAAGCTAAAAAAATTGGAGTAAAGGTACCCTTTATAAGACCAAAGAGGCTATCAGGGGATCATGTGCCAGAATTAGATGTTTGGAAACACTTTTTAAAAAATATAAAGCTTAAAAATAAAGAAAAAGATTTAATGGTATTATCTTGTACATCACCTTTAAGACAAATTTCAGATGTAGAGAAAGGTGTAAAAAAATTTAAAAAAAATAAATTATTGAATGGAATGGTTGCAATAACAGAAACTAATCATAGTCCTTATTTTAACATGGTGGCTAAAAGTGTAAATTCTAACACTATTAATAAAGTGATTAAGGCAAAAATTCATAGAAGACAAGATGTGCCTAAAGTTTATAATATTACTACTGTATTATATTTGGGTAAAATTAAATATATTTTGAATACAAATGATTTTTATAAAAAAAATATTGGTTATGTAGAGATATCTAAAGAAACCTCTATCGATATTGATGATAATTTTGATTTAAAATTATGTAGGATGTTAAAAAATGATTAAACTTAATAAAAATAAAACTTCAATAATTACTGGGTCAGCTGGAAGATTTGGTAAAATAATTTCTAACAAATTAGCTGAGCTTGGTTATAATTTAATCTTAATAGATAACAATTTTACAGGTAAAAAAAATGCAGGTTTGTTAAAAAAGAAATATGGAACAAAAGTAACTTTTTTAAAACTAAATTTAACAGACGAAAAAGACTTAAATTTTTTTTCTAAATTTTTAAAAAAATATAAAAAAATTGATTTATTAGTCAATAATGCAGCGTTTGTAGGTGATAGCAAATTAAAAGGTTGGAATACAGATTATTTGAAACAAAGTAATAAAACTTGGAATATGGCTTTGGATATTAATTTAAGTGCATGTTTTTACCTAAGTAAAATTGTTACTCCTTTTTTAAAAAAAAGTAAAAATCCAAGTATTATTAATATAGCTTCGATTTACTCATTTTTGGGTCCAGATTTAAATTTATATAAAAATACACAAATACATAATCCAGCAGCTTATGCGTCCTCTAAAGCAGGTTTGGTGCATTTAACTAAGTGGTTAGCTTGCAACTTAGCTCCAAAAATTAGAGTTAATGCAATTTCACCCGGTGGTTTTTATTCATCACAATCTAAGACTTTTATCAAAAAATATATTAACAAAACACCTATGAAAAGAATGTTTGAAAAAAAGGACTTAGAAGGAATAATTAAATTTTTATCTAGTAATGACTCATCTTATATTACTGGACAAAATTTAGTTATAGATGGAGGAATATCACTATCATGAAGTTTGACTCTTCACTTAATGTTCATCAGATGGGGATTTTAATAAAAAATTTATTAAAAAATAATTTTCCAGATAAAAAAAAATTCCATTAAGTGAGAAAAAATTAAAACAAGTAATAAATTTTGCTTATGAAAGACAAGAATTTTGTTACAGTAATATTCACGATAAATATTTTAATGAAAAAGGAAAAGTATTTTTTAATCATCTAAATTCAGACCATTTTTGCTCATTTTTATATTTTGTTGGTAATTCTGCATTTAAATTAAATGCAGAAAAAAGTTTTCTAGATAAAATTTTTTACCTAAATAAAATTATGAATTCCGTCGATATTTTTTATACAGTAGAATTACCATCTATATTTGCTCTGGCACACCCCGTAGGAACAGTATTAGGAAATGCAAATTATCAAGATTATCTTTATGTGTATCAAAACGTTGTAGTAGGTGGAATTTTTAAAAATGGCAAAAATAATTATCCAAAACTTGGAAAAGGAAATATTTTATATAGTCATGTTTCATTAATAGGAAATACAAATGTAGGTGATAATGTAATATTTGGATCAAATACTTTTGTTCAAAATAAAAATATTAAATCAAATTCTATTGTTCATGGGCACTATCCAAATAATAAAGTTAAAAATTTGAAGGATAAGGTAATTGATAGATATTTTAACGTTTATAAATAATTTTAAAGGATCTTTGAATAAAATACATTATTTTAAAAAATATTGATGAAAATAAAATTTTTAAAAATTAGAGAAAAAAATTTTATTTTTGATTATGACACTGGCAAAAATTTAATCAAATTTTTAAGTTTTAAAAAAAAAAATTTTTTTGTTTTTAAAACGTACCCGGATACACTATATTTTTCTATAGAAATAATTCTTAATTTTATTAAATTATTATTTAATAATTCAAAATATAAAAATATAAATAAACTTGGTTTCTTAAATTTTATTTATATTATTTCAATATTTGAAACTATAAAACCTAAAAATATTTTAACGTATCTAGATAATTCTTTAATTGTTTCAACAATTGCATTTAATTTCCCACTTATAAGAATAATTTCTATTCAAAATGGAGTTAGAAGTAATTTTATTTTAGAAAATTATAAATTATTTTTAGATCATTATTACTCATTTAGTTATAGTGAAAAAAAATTATTATTATCAAATAATTCAAAATTTAGAAAGTTGATACCTGTAGGATCAATTGCCTCAAAATATTATTATTCAAAAAATAAAAAAAAAGAATTCGATATATGCTTAGTGTGTCAATTACCTGGAGCAATAGATCAATTAGACTCTACACCAAAATATAGCAATAAATTGAGAAAAGAACTTAAAAAAAAAGTAAAAAATTCAATTGATAAAATGAATTTATATTTAAGTAAATATTGCTTTGAAAAAAAATTAAAAATTGCAATTTGTTTAAGAGAAAAAAACAAAAACCTTAAATTAAATTATCAAAAATTATTTTCTAATAATTGTAAAATTTTTGAAATGAGCGCAAAAAAGATTAATGAGGGAAGAACATACGCAATTATGTCAAAAAGTAAAATTGTTGCTGGTTTTAATACAACTTGTGTAAGAGAGTCGTGGGGTTTTAATAAAGCTATATATATTGATTATACAGGAACTAGTTTTTTTAATGAAATATATGAAAATGAGATGCTGATAATACGAAACCAGTCTTATAGTTTTTTTAGAAAAAAATTTGATTATTTGCTAGGTTTAAGCAAATTGAAATATGAAAAAAAAATTAAAAAATATGCAAAAAACTATATGAACACAAAATCTTTAAATTCTATCAAACAAAAAATTTTAAAAGACTTGCGTTATTAATAAGATTTTAAAAATTATAATGAGTAATAATAAAAACAGTTATCTTGGTGATATAAAGTCGATTATAACAAAAAAAAGCAAATTTACTTTAATAATTTTTTTATATGTTTTGACATCAATATTAGAGTCCGTTGGTATTGGTATATTGGGTCCATTTGCAGCTTTACTACTTAATAATAATATTGAATATCAATTTTTCTCAAATTTTAATTCACTTGAAGACAAAATAATAGCAGCGATTTATCTAATATTTTTTATTTTTACAATAAAAACTCTAATGATGATCGGTGCTCTTTATGTTACCCAAAAGTTTGCTCTTGAAATGCAACATCAATTAAGAATAAGACTTTCTTCTATATACCTTAATCTTAATTTTTCAGAATACTTAAAAAAAAATTCATCTGAATATAATGAAAATATACAGAATTTAGTAGCAATATTTACCTCAAATACTTTGATTACAGGATTAAAGATAATAAGTGATATTATTTTATTATTTTTTTTAATAATTTTATTAACGCTGACAAACTATAAATTAGTAATTATTTTGCTTGTGATTACATCTGCATTTGGGTTTTTCTACGACTATTATTTTAAAAAAAAACTTTATGAAATAAGCCAGAAATCGAGTGAAAGTTCAAAAAAAATTTTTCAAGTAACCAGTGAGATATTTAAAGGCATAAAAGAAATAAGAATTTATTTTAAAGAAAATTTTTTTACAAAAAAATTAAAACATGCATCTTATAACAATTATATAAATTATCTAAAATCAACGATAATATCAAATTCACCTAAATATCTTTTAGAATATTTGATTGTGATAATTTTTCTTTTATTTATTTATTTTATAAATGATTATGAAAAAAATTTAGAGTCCATCCTACCAACGTTAGGTATTTTTGGGTTAGCATCTTTAAGAATTATTCCAAGTGTAAACTCTATAATTAAATCATTAACTGAGTTTAGATTTGGTAAATATGCTACTTCTATAATTGCAAGGGATTTAAAAATAGAAACTGAGAAAAAATTATCTTTTAACAATACAATAAAAAAATTAAATTTTTCAAAATTAAATTTTAAAGATGTTAATTTTAAATATAGAGAAAAAGATGATCAACTTTTGAGTAATCTAAATTTTCAAATCAATAAAGGTGATTATGTTGGTATTATTGGCTCCTCAGGAGCAGGTAAGACTACAATATTAAATTTAATTATTGGATTGTTGACTCCAAGCTCAGGTAAAATCGAGATTAATAATCAATATATGGATACACAATTAAAAGAATGGCAATTAAACTTAGCTTATTTGCCACAAGATGTATTCTTAATAGATGGATCTTTAAAAGAAAATATAACCTTAGAAGATGATAATTCAAAAATAGATAATAAAAAATTAAGTGAGGTTATTGAAAAATCTAATTTAAAAAGTTTTATAGAGTCCAATGAAATGGGTCTTGAGACTACGATTGGTGAAAATGGTATAAAAATTTCTGGAGGCCAGAGGCAAAGACTTGGAATAGCTAGAGCTCTTTATTCAAATAAAAATTTTTTAATACTAGATGAATCTACAAATGCGCTTGATGAAAAAACTAAAAAATCAATTATTAACGAATTATATTCATTGAAGAAGTATTTTACAATTATATTTGTTGATCATAATGAAGATTATTATGAACGTTGCGATAAAATATTTGAATTAAATAAAGGTAATCTTAAAATAAAAAAAAATGAAGAATAAAAAAATATTATTTCTTACAAGCGGCAGAGGAGATTATTTTTTATTAAGCCCTTTAATAAAAGAAATTAATAAATTAAAAAAAAACAAAATTTATTTTGCAAGTATTGGTGATAATGAATTTATTAATGATAAAAATAATTTAATTAAAAAAATTGATTTTAACTTAGAAAATAGTGTTAATAGGGTAACACCTTTTAAATTAATTATTAATCTATCATTAATTTATTTGAATTTTTTTAAATTAATAAAAAAGATAAAACCTACTTCGATATGTTTACTTGGTGATAGAAGTGAAATTTTAATGCCTTCTATAATTTGTTTTTTTTTAAAAATACCAATAATTCATATTTATGGGGGAGAAGTATCTGAGGGTGCAACAGACGACTATATTAGAAAAATAGTTTCAATTCTTTCATCATATCATTTAACTGCACATCAAAATTCAAGAAATAATCTTTTAAAACTTGGCATATCAAAAAAAAAAATAAATATAATTGGAAGTCTTGGAATTGAAAATTTTTCAAAACTGCAATTATTGAGTCAGTCTGGAATAAAAAAAAAATTGAAAATTAAATTTAATACGAAAAATATTTTAGTAACTTATCACCCTGTAACAAATAGTAAAGATTATGGTTTAAGTAAATTTATGAATTTAATATCTTTTTTAAAAAAACAAAAAAAAACAAATATTTTTTTTACATATCCCAATAAAGATATTTATGGATATCAAATAAGAAAAATTATTAATAATTTAAAAGATAAAGAAAATTTTTTTGTTTTTGAGTCTCTTGGAATTTTAGATTATTTTTCACTAGCAAGGCAAATGTCTGTAGTTATGGGTAATTCTTCTAGCGGGATAATTGAAATTCCATCTTTAAATATACCAATTATAAATATAGGTGAACGTCAAAAAAATAGATATTGTTCAAAATCAGTTATTCATTGTGATGGAAAAATCACAAATCTGAACAAGTCCCTTAAAAAAGCGTATTCTAGCTCTTTTTTATTTAGTATAAAAAAAAATAAAAACCCATATCAGTCTAAAAATGTTCATAAAAATTTTATAAATATTTTAAAAAAGAATAAACTTATTAATTAATGAAAAAATTTATAATATTCAGTAATCAAACGATAAGAGAAGCACTATTAAAAATAGATAAAAATGGAAAAAAATCTTTAATTGTAGTTGATAAAAAAAAATAAATTAATTGGCAGTATATCTGATGGCGACATAAGAAGGCATATATTAAAAAATAGCTCTTTAAATTACAAAATTTCTAAAATTTATAATAAAAAACCTCATTATCTTTTCGAAAAAGATGCAAATAATAAAATGGTTCAAAAACAATTTAATTCTGGAGATGTTCTAATATTACCAATCATAGACAATAATTTTATTTTAAAAAATATTCTTACAAATGATAATTTAAATACTATTAATTTGATAAAAAAAAAATTAAGAATTCCAGTGTTAATTATGGCTGGTGGTTTAGGAAAAAGACTAGATCCGTTTACAAGAATATTACCAAAGCCTTTAATACCCATTAATGATAAGCCAATTATTGAAATCATTATAAGGCAATTTGTCAATAATGGTTTTGATAAAATTTATATCTCTCTTAACTATAAAGCTGATCTTATCATGTCAGTTCTTAAACAAATTGAAAAAAAATATTTAAAAAAGATAATATTTGTTAGAGAAAAAAAACAACTTGGTACTGCCGGCTCTACAAATTTAATAAAAAATAAAATTAATGATTTATTATTAATAACCAATTCAGATACTTTGATAAATCTACCATTTGAAGAAGTAATCAATTATCATAAATCAAAAAATCTTGATTTAACTATTATATCCTCAATTAAAAATTTTAAAATTCAATACGGGGTAAGTACACTTAATGAAAATGGTTTACTTAAAAAAATAACAGAAAAACCATCGACAGATCATTTAGTTAATATAGGTATTTACCTAATCAATAAAAAAGTAGTCAATCTTATTGATAAAAACAAAAAAATAGATTTCACCGATGTTATTCAAAAGGCTTTAAATAAAAAAATGAAAGTTGGAGTATTTCCAATAAGTGATACATCATGGCAAGATATTGGTGACTGGAGTAATTTTAATAAAAATACAAACTTAAATATTGATTTTTAAATTTGTGACTAAAAAGATTATTTTAATTTCAAATGGTAATAATAATCTAAATCTCTTAAAACATTGGTTTATAAAAGATTTATCAAAAAAATACTTAGTTGAGATTTGGAATGTCGACAAGATTATTGGATTTGGGAGGGTTAATAAATGCAGTTTGAATATTAAATCTCGAAAAATTCAAACTATATCGAAACTTAAAGAAGAATTAGAAAAAAACAATAATAACAAGCTTCTTTTTATTTTGGCAATATCATATTTCTATAATACTATTAGTGTATATTATACTCTCACTAAATATTCGAAATTTCTGGTTTTTTTTAATTGGGGATATCTACCCAGCCCTAGTTCTGAAAGATCTATAATAAAACGTATAAGTAACCTTTATGAAATATTACCTAATCTTAAAACTTTTGTAGAAAAATTTTTTAAAATTACGATAGCAAAAATTATTAGGGCAGTTTTAATAAAAAAATATGATTTATCATTTAATGCTGGAAGTGAAGCAAAAAAGTATAATTATGCAAAAAAAAATTTTGCAATTCATTTATGTGATTATGATGATTTTTTAGAAAGTAAAAACCTTAAAAAAAAAAATTTTACAGTTTTTTTAGACATTGATTTACCAAATGCAATTGATACTAAAATATTAGGTCTTAAAAAATATGAAGCAAATTATTATTATTCATCTTTGAATGAATTTTTTGATAAATTTGAAAAAAAATTTCAAACAAAAATTATAATCGCAGGCCACCCTAATACAAAAAAAAAACATAAATTCTTTAATAATAGAAAGATTTTTTATAATAAAACTGCACAATTAGTAAAAAACTGTAAATACGTTGTTAGCCACCATAGTACTTCCGTATCTTACGCTGTATTAAACTATAAACCAATAATATTTATTTATAATAAACAGATGAATGATACATACGAAAAAAAAGAAATTGAAAATTTTTCAAAATCATTAAATAGGGGTAATCCGTTTTTAATAGAAGATTTTAATAAAGAAAAAATGATTAGAATAAAAAAGATCAGCAAAAAAGCATATAATGATTTTAAATATAGGTATATTGTTTCAAAATCTGCAAAAAACAAAATTTCTTTTAAAATAATTGAAGAAAAAATTAATTTATTTTTTAGTAGTAAGAATAATTAAATAAAAATTTATGAACTTGATTAAAAAAATTATAAAAAAAATAAAATTTTTCTTTGATTTTTTAGTAATCAGTTCTTTAAAAGGAAAAAATAAATTTTCGTATATTTATAGAAACTCATATTGGCAAAATAAGATTAATGGATCAAAATCTGGTTCTGGGTCAAATAATTCTTCAACAAAAAATATTACTTATGAACTGAATAAATTTATTAATGAAAAAAAAATAAAATCAATTCTAGACATTCCTTGTGGAGATTGGAATTGGATGAAAAAAATTAATTTAGATAATGTTTCATATCTTGGATGTGATATTGTAGATGAGGTAATAAGAGAAAATAAAAAAAAATTTTTATCAAATAATATTAAATTTGAAACTAAGGATATCATATCTGATAAATTACCTGATACCGACTTAATTATTGTAAGAGATCTACTGGTTCATTTAGAAGATAAAGATATTCAAAATTTTATAAATAATATTAAAAGATCAAGATTTAATTTTATAGCAATTACCAGTTATGATCACACTTTACAAAATTCAAAAGGAACATTAGATGATAATTGGAGACCATTAAATTTAACAATAGAACCATTTAATTTGAGAGAACCAGATTTAAAAATAGATGATAGTTGTGATGATACTAAGGATGAAAAATTTAAAAAACTTTTAGTATGGAAAAATGACATAAATTAGAGTCATGATCAATAAAAGATTAAATATAATAAAATTGTCTAATTCCAATCCAGACAAAATGTTACAATCTGCAGTGATCAACTATTTTAAAAATAAAAAATTTAAAAGAGTTCTTGATTATGGTGCAGGAAATTCGCCTTATAAAAAATATTTAAATTGTGATGAGTATAAATCATTAGATGTCATACAGAATAAAAATAAAGATATAGATTTATTAATAAAACCAAACAAAAAAATTCCAATTAAAAATAATTATTTTGATATTGTTTTACTAATTGATGTAATTTCACATATTTATGATTTTAATAGCGTCTTAAAAGAATGCTATAGAGTTTTAAAAAAAAATGGAAAAGTTTTTGTTTATACGCCATTTATTTATAGAGAAAATGAAACACCTAATGATTTTTGGAGATTTACAAGTTTTGGAATTAGAAAGATTATAAATCAAAATAAATTTAAAGATATAAAGATAAAAAAAATTGGTAATGCTTATTATACAGTTTTTTCTATTTTAAGTGAAAAAAATATCTTAAATAAAGAAAAAATTAAAACAAATTTCATTAATAGAGTAATAAAAAAATTAATTAATTTAATAATATTACCTTTTTTAAATATTTTTGTATCTTCAAAATTGCCTATTAAAAATAGTGGAACCTTTCATCACTTAATGACTATAGCTAAAAAATGATTAATAAAATTAATAAATTAATTGAAAATATTTTTTCAAGATTAAATTATGAGATAATAGATAAACATTTATTAGATAAAAAAAATATTGATAAAATTAAGAAATTTCTTGAAACACCTTATTTAAATAAGTTTTATAAAAAAAAGGC
>MDTG01129748.1_pt1 | contig 14822 bp, 14 predicted proteins | sample 811421 | NCBI WGS metagenome assembly MDTG01 (sample SAMN05326645, study PRJNA326480) | marine metagenome | isolation source: seawater | place: Pacific Ocean: South East | collected 2011
CGCTGCGCTCGCGTCACATGGGTCGGTTCTTCGTGGGGACACGAACGCGGCTCCGTGGGGCCGGGCTACGGGGCGGATGTGGGGGCGCTCCCCTTCGCAGATGGGTGACTTCGCCGCTGTCGCGGCGGGGGCGCTCCCCCTTGCAGCGGCGTGACTTCGCCGCGTTCGCGGCGGGTGGCGGGTGCGCTCCCCTTCGCAGCAGGGTGGCTTCGCCGCGCTCGGGGTGGGCGTGCTGCTCGACGACGTCTGGGGGTCGGTGGGGCCGGGCGCTCGGGCGGGAGCCTGCTAGCGTCGGCGGCATGTCGGGTGAGGATCGGGTGGCGCAGCTCTTGGGGCTGGAGGTCGGGGCTTCGGAGGAGGCGCTCCGCGGCGGCGCGGAGGCGAAGATCGCGGCGCTGGGTCTGGAGCGGCCGGCGCTCTTCGACACGAGCGACGTGGGGGAGGAGGATCCCCGGGAGCTGCTCTGGTGGCTGCTGCGCATGGCGCCGGCGAGTGGGCGCGCGCCCGCGGCGCCGACGGGGGAGGACGCTACCCACGTGAAGACGTTGCGCGCGCTCCTGCAGACCCGGCCGGCGGCGGACGCGACCTACCTCCAGATGCCGGTGGACCCCGCCTCCACGCTCGCGCGGGCGCGGCAGGTGGCAGCGCACCTGGCGGAGCGGCCCGGGCCCGTGGTGGCCGTGGGGGACGACGACGCGACCACGCTCGCGCTCGCGCTCCTCGGCGTGAAGGAGGAGCTGCACGTCGTCGACCTCGACCCGCGGCTCCGCGCGTGGCTCGAGGCGGCCGGGCGGGAGCTCGGAGCGACGATCCACACCCACGCCGTGGACGTCTTCGAGGACGCGGCCCCGGCGGCGCTCGTGGGGCGCTGCGCCGCGGCGATCACCGATCCGATCCGCAGCTTCGAGGCGACGCTCGCCTTCCTCGAGCTCGGCGCGGCCTGCCTCGGCGACGCAGGACGGCTCTTCTGGGCGGACCACCCGGACTGGAACCTCGAGCTCGAGGTGGTGCTCCGCGCCCTCGGCGATCGGGGCCTCGTCCTCGAGCGCGTGGAGGAGGCCCTCCACCGCTACCCGCTCGAGGAGCGCATGTTCCCGGACCTCGAAGGCAAGGCGGCGGCGCTCGGCGTGGACGCGCGCTGGCTGCGCGAGCTCGTGGCATCCGTGAGCGGCTGGACCCACCTCTACGTGCTGGGCGCCTCGCCCGAGCGCTGAAGCCTCGGCGGGCGCCCGCGCGCGCAGCGGTCGGCGCGCCGCGCGCCCGCTCGATCCCCATGAGGCCCGTGCAGGCCCGTACGCGCCGGGCTAGCGTTCGCGCATGGCTTCCAGGCTCGCGTTGGCTCTCTGTCTGTTCATGGTCGCCGCCTGCGGTGACGACGATGGCTCCGGCGTCGACGCCGGGGCGGGCCTCGACGCCGCGGCGGAGGACGCCGGCACGGGCGAGGACGCCGGCACGGGAGAGGAGGACGCTGGAGGCGGCGATGTCGTGACCGCGTTCTGCGAGGCCGCGATCGCCCGCGACGAGATGTGTGGCGAGACGCCGCCGGACCTCGCCGAGTGCGTCGCCGAGCAGGCCTGCACCCTCGGGGGCGTCTTCCGGCCCGACGCCGCGGCCGAGGTCGCGCGCTGCGTGGGCGACCTCGCCTGCGACGCGAGTGACGACCCCTGCTACTCGGCGACCGGCCTCGGCCTGGACCCGAGCGAAGGCGCCGCCGCCTACACGGTGGCCTGCACCACCCGACGCGACGAATGCGGCGCCCCCTTCAGCGACGACTTCTGCTTCTTCGACCTGGCCGCCGAGGGCGTCTACGAGGCCCTCGGGGCATGCCTCGAGCAGGACTGCGACACCGTCCGCCCGTGCCTCCTCGACGTCGTCACCTGCGCCGAGTGAGCCCTTCAGAGGACCTCGTCCGGGGGGCCGTCGGCGACCAGGCGGCCGTCGACGAGCTGCAGCACGCGATCGCAGCGGCCGGCGAGGTCCGGGTCGTGGGTGACGATTAGAAAGCCCGTCCCCGACTCGGCGTTGAAGCGTTGGAGGAGCTCGAAGACCTGGTCCGAGGTCTCCGTGTCGAGGTTGCCCGTCGGCTCGTCGGCGAGCACCAGAGGCGGGTCGTTCATCAGCGCCCGCGCCACGGCCACGCGCTGCTGCATGCCGCCGCTCAGCTCGCGGGGCCAGCTGTCCGCGCGCTCCCCGATCCCCACGGCCTCGAGGAGCGCCTCGGCCTTCGGCCGCATCGACGCCGTGAAGCCGCCGTTCACCGCGGCCGCGGGCATCATCACGTTCTCCACGACGCTCAGCGCCGGGATGAGGTGATGGAACTGGAAGATGAAGCCGAGCGACTCGCCCCGGAGCGCCGTCAGCGCCGCGTCGTCGAGGGTCGCCACGTCCCGGCCGAGCAGCCGTAGGGTCCCGGCGGTCGCCCGGTCGAGGAGCCCGAGCAGGTTCAGGAGCGTGCTCTTGCCCGAGCCGCTCGGCCCGATCAGCGCTGCGAGCTCGCCGCGCTCGAGCGTCAGGTCGATGCCGTGGAGCACCTCGACGACGACCTCGTCCCCGAAGGACTTCGTCACGCCCTCGAGCTCGAGCAGCCGCTCGCCTGCCCTCGCTTCGTTCGCCTCGTTCGCCTCGCTCATCCCTGCGCTCTGCCCGTCCCGTGCTCGTCGCGTCTCTCGCATCGCCGCCGCTCGTCTGCCGCTCGCCCGCGACGCGCTCCGCCGCTCACCCGCCGCTCAGCCGTCCCCGCGGATCGCCGCCGCCGGGTCCATCCGCGCCGCCCGCCGCGCCGGCAGGATCGCGCTCGCGAGGCCGGTCCCCAGGCTGATCAGCATGGCCATGAGCGCGAGGCGCGGGCCCACGGTGATCGGGAAGAAGGTCACCCGCTCGAGCAGCTGCGTGAACGCGGCGCCGATGGCCGTCCCCAGCACCGCGCCCACCACGCCGATGAACGCGCCCTGCCAGAGGAAGATCGCGAGCACCGTCCGCTGCTTGGTGCCGATCGCCCGGAGGATGCCGATCTGCCCGCGCCGCTGCACGACGCTCACCACGAGCACGCTCGCGATGCCCATGGCCACGGCCAGCATCACGAAGACGCGGATCATGAGCGTCGACTGGTCCTGCGACTTCAGCGCCGTGAGGAGCTGCTGGTTGCGGTCGATCCAGCTCTCCACCTCGAGGCCCGTGCGCGCCGCGACCTGCTCGGCCACCGCGTCCGCCTCGAAGATGCCCTCCACCGTCGCGTCGATGGCCGTCACGTCCCCGACCCGGTCGAGGAGCGTCTGCGCGCCGCGGAGCGAGAGCACGACCCAGCGCCCATCGAGCGCTTGCTGGCCCACGTCGAAGATGCCGGCGATGCGCACGTCGGCGTCGCGCCCCTCGGTCGTGAGGCGGAGCGGATCGCCGAGGCGTACGCCGAGCTCGTCGGCCAGGTCGTCGCCGATCAGCGCCTCGCCCGAGCCGAGGCGGTAGCGGCCCTCGACGAGGTAGCGGGGCAGGTCGACGATGCGCCTCAATCGCGCGGCGTCCGCGCCGACCACGGTCACGCCCTCCTGCGCGCCGCCGCGGATGGCGAGGGCCGAGCCCGTCACCTTGGGGCAGGCGGCGACCACGCCCGGCGTCGCCTCGAGCGTGCGGAGGGCCCGCTGCCACTGGTCGAAGGGGCGGCGGCGGGGCGCGGGCTCCTCGATCCGGCGCGCGTAGAGCGTGGGCGCGGCCGCCTCGTAGAGGGGCCGCGGCGGCGGCTCCTCCGGCAGGACCGTGAGGTGCGCCTGGCTGCCGAGGGTCTTGTCGACGAGGTTCTCCTGCAGGCCGACGATGATCGCCGAGACGAAGACGAAGGCCGCGACGCCGACGGTCGCGCCGGCGAGGATGAGCAGGGTCTGGGCGCGGCCGTCGCGGAGGAAGCGCCAGGCGAGGGTCGGGGCGAGCATCAGCGCGCGCTCCCCCTTCGAGGAGCGCGTCCGCGGACGGACCTGGCGGGAGAGGCCCACCCACCGAGCGGGTCTCCGGAGTCAGTCGCCAAGGGGGATCTCCCCCGTGAGCTCGCCGGCCTCCGCGGCGCCCACGGCCCCGTTGCCCTCGCCGTCGAGGCCGGGCCGGGTCGCGCGCAAGCGCACGGGCTCGCCGGGCACCCGATCGACCTCCGGGCCGAGCACGGGCGTCTCCCCGTCGAGCCCCTCCCGGATCTCCACGACGTCGTCCCCGCGCAGACCGAGGCGCACGTCGCGGCGCCGCGCCACGCCCTCCTCCACGACCAGCACCCAGGGCTGCTCGCCGGCCGCGTCGCGGACGAGGGCCGTCGGCAGCACCAGCGCCTCCTCGGCCTGGCCGGTGACGATCTCGACGCTCACGGTCATGTCCGGCCGGAGCGTCGCGCTCTCCCCCGCGGGCGCGCTCTCCACCGTCGTGGCGTTCGCCTCGGCGTCCTCCGTCCCGAGCGCCAGCGCCACCTCCACCGTCCCGCGCTGCGCGTCCACGCTCGGCGCGATGCGGGTGACCCGCGCCTCGAGCCGCACCTCCGGGAAGGCCTCCGGGGAGACGCGGGCGCGCTGGCCCCGCTCGAGCTGGGCGAGGTTCGACTCGTCTGGGCGCACGACGACCTCGAGCGGCCCCTCGCCGGCGAAGACCAGGAGCGGCTCGCCGGGGCGCACGACCTCGCCCGGCTCGACCAGGCGCCGCAGCACGACGCCGGCCGAGGGCGCGCGGATCTGCGTCCGCTCGATGGCGACCTGGGCGGCGCGGAGCTCGGCCTGCGCGCGGGCGAGGGCGGCGGCCGCGGCCTGGGCCTCGGCGCCGTCCGTGCGCGTGGCGGCGAGCTCGAGCGTGGCGGCGACGCGCCGGCTGCGGGTGGCGTCCCGGGACTGCCGTGCGCGCTCGAGCGTGGCCTCGCTGGCGGCGCCCCGCTCGTGGAGCTGGCGCTGGCGCTGGTACTCCGTCTCGGCCTGCTCGGCGTCCGTCCGCGCCTGCCGGAGCTGCTCGGTGGCGAGGCGCCGGCCGATGCCCGTCACCCGCTGGAGCCGCGCCTCGGCCTCGGCGACGGCGGCCTCGGCGGCGGCGCGCTGGGCGAGCGCCTCGTCGTCGGCGAGGCGCACCAGGAGGGCGGCCTGCTCCACCCGATCGCCTTCGTCCACGGGCACCTCGGCGACGGTGCTCTGGACCATGGCGCCGAGCTCGCTCTGGCGGCGCTGCTCGATGCGCCCGCTCGCGACGAGGGTCTGCACGAGCGGCCGGCGGACGGCCGTGAAGGCCTCGGCGCGGGGCCCCTTCGTCTCGCGCACGAGGAGCGTGCCGCCGATACCGGCGGCGAGCCCGAGGGCGAGGAGGGCGGCGATCCAGCGGTTCTTCATGGGCGGGGCATCCGGTCGGCGCGCGCCTACGCTACACCGTCTCGGCTCGGTGCGTCGGCCCGAGGGTGACGAAAGAGCAGCCCGAGGACGATGGCGAGGGCCGGGAGGGCGAGGCAGCCGTAGAGGGCCGGCAGATAGGTGCCGAGGTGCTCGCGGGAGGCGGCGAGGAGCGAGGGCCCGAGGGCGCTCGCGACCACGAGGCACATCATCTCGACGCCGACGATGCTGCCGAGGTGGCGGCGGCCGAAGAAGCGCGGGTAGGCGACGGTGCCGAGGGGGTTGAAGAGGCCGCCGGAGATGCCGAAGCCGGCGACGGCGAGCCAGAAGAGGGAGTCGAGGTGCGCGCAGGCGAAGACGGCCGCGCCCTGGGCGAGCATCATCGTGACCAGGAGGGCGCGCACCGGGAGCCGGTCGGCGAGGGCGCCGCCGGCGAGGCCGACGACGGTGGAGACGACCGACATGGGGAGGAAGATGGCGACGGCGGCGCTGCGATCCATGCCGGCGGAGGCGCCGAGGTCGACGATGTGGAAGGTGATGCCGGTGATGACCAGGGCCTGGGTGGCCATGGCGAAGGTGAGGGCCCAGAAGGCGAGCGTGCGGAGGGCCTGGCCGCGGGTGTAGGCGCGCTCGGTGCGGGCGCGGGCCTCCTCCTCTTCGGGCGTGGCGGCGGGGTCGCCGTCCATGCGGAGGCCGCAGCGCTCGGGGTTGTCGCGGTAGAGGAGGAGCGCGAGGGCGGCCATGCCGAGGCCGACGACGAGGGCCATCTCGCGCCAGGCGCCTCGCCAGCCGGCGCGGCCGATCCAGGCGTCGAAGAGGAGCGGGGCGGCGCCGAAGCCGAAGGAGACGAAGACGCCGCTGATGCCCGAGGCCAGGCCGCGGCGGCGGTCGAACCACTTCCCGAGCATGGTGCGGCTGACCATCGTCAGCATGCCCTGGCCGGAGAAGCGGAGGCAGAAGAAGCCGACGACGAGGGCGAGGACGGCGGGGACGCCGCCGCCGAGGGCGTCGCCGATCGCGTCGACGTGGCTGAGGTAGAGGAGCGTGGCGCCGAGGGCGAGGGCGGCGAGCGCGGCGGTGGCGCGGGCGCCGAGGCGGTCGAGGCGGGCGCCGCCGAAGGGGAGGGTGAGGCCGCTGAGGAGCGTGCCGGCGAGGTAGGCGTTGGCGACCTGGAGGCGGGTCAGGCCGGTCGCGTCGATGAGGGCGTCGGTGAAGACCGAGACGCCCATGGTCTGGCCGGGGATGCTCGCGAGGACGCCGAGCGTGCCCACGCCGACGATGACCCACCCGTAGAAGAAGGGGAGGCGCCGGGGGCGGAAGGGGCGGTCGGGGTTCAGGAGCACGCGGCGGCCATAGCGCGACTCCCGGGCGGGTGCCCGTGCCCGAGCTCGTGCGGCGGCCCTGCGCGGACACGGGTCGGCGCGTTCGCGCTCCGACGCTCACCGAAGCGCACCGAAGCGCACCGACGCTCACCGCGGCGCTTCGACGCTCATCGACGCTCACCGACGCGCACCTAGCGCTGCTGGTGGATCTGCTGGCGGAGCTGGGCGAGGTGCTGGCGGAGCGGCACGATGAACTCCATCGAGTAGGTGTGCATCTGCGACTTCTGCGCGCGGAGCGTGTGCCACTTGCTCAGCGCCAGGCGCGCCGCGGCCCGCACGAACTCGGCGCCGAGCCGCCCGTGCTTCATGCGCGCCTTGAGCAGACCGAACGCGCTCGCCACCAGGTCGACCTCCTCCCGCGAGAGGTTCCGCAGCGCGACCTCGTCCTCCAGGAACTGGCGGATGATCCGACCCCGCCGCCGCACCAGCACGATCACGATGATCACGAAGGTGAGCACGAAGAGGAACCAGACCGGCAGCATGCAGAGGAAGATCATCCCCCCCTCTTCGCCGGCCATGTCGGCGAGCGTGGCCGAGCCGTTCCACATGGCGTGCAGGAGCACGGCGCCGAGGTAGCCGCCGAGCGGCGCGGCCCAGCGCACCCAGGCCTTCTCGGTCTCCCGCGCGAGCCCGAGCCCGATGCCGAACATCGAGGTGTAGACCGGGTGGCCCCAGGGGAAGAGCACGCCGCGCATCAGGAAGGTGACCTCGAGCTGCCCGGCGCCGGCGGCGCGCGAGTAGTAGAGGATGTTCTCGATGGTCGCGAAGCCCAGGGCCGTGAAGGTCGCGTAGATGATGCCGTCGACGATCCCGTCGAACTCGCGGCGCACGAAGAAGAACACGCCCCAGACGCCGACGGCCTTCCAGAACTCCTCGACCAGCGGCGCGCTGACGACGGCGGAGAGGATCTCGCCCGTGGACTCGCCCTCGGCGACGTAGCCGACGACGCCGACCAGGCTGTTGATGAGCCCGGAGAAGCCGCAGGCCGCGATGCCGCCCCAGAGGAGGCAGCCGATGAGGAGGTACCAGGGCTCGGGGTCGTAGCGGTCGAGGAGGCGCGGGAAGGTCAGGTAGACCACGCCCGCCGGGAGCGCGAGGGCGGCGCCGAGGCACATGGTCGAGCAGGCGCCCTGCTCGAAGACGGCCGGCGCCAGGAAGAGCAGGAGGAGCAGCCCGCCGCCCACGAGCTGGCCGAGCAGGTAGAGGGCGAGGCCCAGCTGGCGACGACCCTTCTGCGGGTCCGGGAGCGCGGCGCGCATCGGGCCGCGAGGGTACCGCGAATCGCGCGGCGGATGCGCCGGGGCGTGCGGGGCCCTATGAAGAGGGCATGGCGAGCGACTTCGAGCGCATCGGGGGCGAGGCGGCGCTGCGGCCGCTGATCGACGAATTCGTCGACCGCTGCTTCGACGACATGATGATCGGCTTCCTCTTCCAGCGGGCGAGCCGCGACCGGGTGAAGCGCTTCGAGTACGAGCATGCGGCGGCGCACCTCGGCGCGGGCGTGGCGTACGGCGGGCGCGACCTGCGGGTGGCGCACGGGCCGCACGCGATCCTCGGCGGGCAGTTCGCGCGGCGGCTGCACATCCTGCGCGAGACGCTGGCGAAGCACGGCGTGCCCGAGGACGTCGCCGAGCGCTGGCTCGCCTACCACGAGTCGCTGCGGGGCGAGGTCACGGCGGACCCGACCTCGGACTGCAACCCGGAGGCGGCCGAGGCGCGCGTGCGGGCGTTTCGAGCGGAGCGCAAGGGGGGCCGGTCGTGATCTTCCGGCGCAAGGACCCGGAGCTCGACCTCGGCCCGCTCGAGCAGCTCCTCGCCGAGCGCCTGCCGGACGCGGACGAGGGCCTGCGCGGGATCGTGGCGGGCATCGCCGGGCTCCTGGCGTGCGTGGCCTACGCGGACGGGGTCTACGATCCGGCGGAGAAGGAGACGGTGCGGGCGGAGCTCGGGCGCATCCACGTGCTGGACGAGGCGGCGGTGGAGGCGATCGCGGCGCTCCTCGAGCAGCACGGGCACGCGCTGGCGCACGGCGGCGACCACGCCTGGGCGGCGACGCTGAAGGAGGCGCTGCCGCTGGACGAGCGGCTGCACGTGATGGACGCGCTGCTCGAGGTGGCGGCGGCGGACGGCGAGCTGGCGACGGCGGAGACGAACTACCTGCGGCGGCTGACGACCAAGCTCGCGCTCAGCCAGGACCACTACACGGCGCTCCAGTCGCGGCACGCGGACAAGCTCGGCGTGCTCCGCTGATCGGGCCGGCTCGGCGCCTCCGCCCGCGGGCCGAGGCGGTTCCGTGGAGCGGGCTCGCGCGACGCGGGCCGCGCGCCGGGCCCGCACCTGCTACACCGGGGCCTCCGTGAAACCCTTCTCCCTCTTCGCCCCCTGCGCCCCCGGCCTCGAGCCCCTCCTCCTCGCGGAGCTCGAGGAGCTCGGCGTGCGCAACGCCGAAGCGCTCCCGGGCGGCGTCGCCTGGGCCGGCCACCACGGCGCCATCTACCGCGCCAACCTCGGCCTCGGCCTCGCGACGCAGGTGCGCGTGCGCCTCGGTCGCTTCCGCGCGAGCAAGCTCCCCGAGCTCCGCCGCAAGGCGCGCCAGCTCCCCTGGGGCCCCTGGGTCGGGGAGGGGGGCGTCGACGTGCGCGCCGTCTGCAAGCGCTCGAAGCTCCACCACGGGGGCGCCGTCGCCGAGCGCGTCGCCCAGGCCGCCGCGGAGGCCGTGGGCGAGGTGCCGATCGCCGAGGGCGCCACGCGCGTGCTGGTGCGCATCGTCGAGAACGAGGTCGAGGTCTCCGTCGACACCTCCGGCGAGCCGCTCCACCGGCGCGGCTATCGCCTGGCCACGGCCAAGGCGCCGCTCCGCGAGGACCTCGCCCGCGCGCTCCTCCGCGTCAGCGGCTGGGACGCCGAGAGCCCGCTCGTCGATCCGATGATGGGCGCCGGCACGATCGCCATCGAGGCCGCGCTCCTCGCGCGTCGGCTCCCGCCGGGGGGGCGGCGCCGCTTCGCCTTCGAGGACACGCCCGGCTTCGACGCGCCCCGCTACGCGAAGGTCCGCGCCGAGCTCGAGGCGAAGACGCGGCCGGCGCTGCCCTTCCCGATCCACGGGAGCGACCGCGACGCTGGCGCCCTCGAGGCGGCCCGCGCGAACGCCGAGCGCGCCGGGGTGCTCGCCGACCTGCGGCTCCGGGAGGCCTCCCTGAGCGACGCCTTCGCCGAGGTCGACGGCGCCACCGCGCTCGTCACCAACCCGCCCTGGGGCGCGCGCATCGGCGACGGGGACGCCCTCCGCGACCTCTACGCGAGCCTCGGCGAGCTCGTCCGCGCGCGGGAGGGCCTCCGCCTCGCCTTCGCCTGCGGGGACCCGGACCTCGCCCGCGCCGTGGGCCTGCCCATCCGCTCGGCGCTCATGACCGACGCCGGCGGCACCAAGGTCCGCTTCTTCGTCGGCGCCTGAGCGGGCCGCGGCGCGGCGGCGCCCCTCGCCGTCGGTGCTCCGAGCGCGGCGGGGCGGCGTGGCGACGAGGAGGTGGCGCGGTCGCGGTCGCCGCCGAGGCCCCCGAGCGCGGAGCCTCCTCGTTCCCGGCGGCCGAGCGCGGTCCGTCGGGCGCCTGTGTGGCGCCTTCGCGGTCGCCGCTCCGCGGTTGACGCCGCGTTCCGGCCCGCGGTACCTCCGCCGCATGGCGAACGAGGGATACCACGAGCCCGTCGAGGTCCTCTCCGAGGAGACCAAGGATCGGCACCGCGCCATCATCTCGCTCATGGAGGAGCTCGAGGCCGTCGACTGGTACGACCAGCGCGTCGACGCGACCAGCGATCCCGAGCTCGCCGAGCTCCTCGCGCACAACCGCGACGAGGAGAAGGAGCACGCGGCCATGACCCTCGAGTGGCTGCGTCGCCGCGACCCGAGGCTCGACGAGGAGCTCCGCACCTACCTCTTCACCGAGGGGCCCATCACGCACCTCGAGGAGGCGGCCATGGGCGGCGGCGAGGGCGGCGGCGGCGAGGGCGGCGGCGACGAAGGGACCGAGGCGAAGGTCTCCCCGGCCGACGGGTCGCTCGGCATCGGCAGCCTGCGGGCGAAGGCGAAGTGAAGGCGCGCACGCCGCGCGAGAAGGAAGCGAAGCGATGAACGAGTTGATGCGCGAGCTGGCGCCGATCACCGCGGCGGCCTGGGGCGAGATCGAGGAGGAGGCGAAGCGGACGCTCACCACCTACCTCGCGGCGAGGAAGCTGGTGGACTTCTCCGGCCCGCACGGCTGGGAGCACTCGGCCGTCTCCCTGGGCCGGAGCGAGAACGTCGGCGTGGGCCGGGAGGGCGTCGAGGCGCGGCTCCGCCAGGTGCAGCCGCTGACCGAGCTGCGCGTGCCCTTCACGCTGAAGCGCGCCGAGCTCGACGCGATCGCGCGGGGCGCCGAGGACGCGGACCTGGACCCGGTCGTCGAGGCCGCCAAGAAGATCGCCCTCGCCGAGGACGCGGCCGTCTTCCACGGCGCCGAGGCCGCCGGTATCGAGGGCATCGCCCAGGCCGCCGACGCGCGGAAGGTCGCCCTGAGCGACGACTACCTCCAGTACGCGATCAGCGTGGCCGAGGCGACGCACCAGCTCCGGGCGGCCGGCATCGGCGGGCCCTACGCGCTGGCCCTCGGGCCGCGCTGCCACGAGGGCGTGCACAAGACCTTCACGAGCGCCGGATTCCCGGTGCTCGAGCAGGTGCGCCGGCTGGTCGACGGCCCGATCGTCTGGGCGCCGGCCATCGACGGCGCCGTCGTGCTCAGCCTGCGCGGCGGCGACTTCGAGCTCACGGTCGGTCAGGACCTGAGCATCGGCTACCTCCGGCACGACGCCGAGACGGTGACGCTCTACCTCCAGGAGAGCTTCACCTTCCGCTGCCTCGACCCGGAGGCCGCGGTCCCGCTCCGTTACGGCTAGCCAGCCCGGATGAGTCCACGCGGCGTGATGATCCTGCGAGGTCTCGGGCTCGCCGTGGACTCTCCGCGAAGCCAGGAATCCAGGCTGTGATTCGGCGAAGCGCGAGCTCGCTGCGGGGCCGAGGGATGGGGCGAGGGCGCGTCGAGTGTTGACGAGTCCGGGCGAGGAGCGGTAGGCGCTCCTCGCCGGCCTCCCGTTCATCGCGGCGGGCTGCGCAGGTCCATGCGGAAGCCGAGCCAGACCGTGCGCACGCCGTGGGCTTCGCCGTCCGGTCCCGGTCCGCGGAGCGGGAGCGGCCCGGCGTCGAAGCCGCCGACCTCGAGGATGGTCTCCATGTAGGAGGGGAAGATGGTCGCGAACCAGCCGGCCATGGCCGCGGGCACGCCGTGGAGCGTGGCGCGGAGCACGCCGTCCTCGACCTCCTCGACCTCCGTGCGCACGAAGTCGAGGTAGAGCCCGAAGAGGCGGGGCAGCTGGGTGGCGACCGTGCGGTTCGAGAGGATGCGCACGAAGCTCCGGTAGATGCCCTTCACGTCTTGCTTCGCCTGCCAGCGCGAGCGCGCCTGGAGGAACTCGCCGACGTCGCGGCCGGCCAGGCGCGCGCAGGGCGTCGCGGCGGCCACGAGGGGCCAGATGTCGTACCAGCGGTTGGCCAGGAAGCCCTCCTGGAAGAAGGGCACGTGGGAAGGCTCGATGGCTTCGAGCATCGCCGGCAGCCCGCCCGGGAGCTCGCGCGAGACGTACTGCAGGTGGCCGCGGTACGCGGCGCCCTTGATGCGGAAAGGGCTGCTCCCCGCCGGGAAGGGCCAGACCATGGACGCAGCGTGACCGCCCCGGTCCGTCGCGCGCAAGCTTGGCGGCGGCCTGCGGGGTTCGCCGCTCAGTCCGGGCAGGGCTCCGCGAGCCGGAGCGCGGGGTAGCGCGGCTCCCAGAAGAGCGCGTCGATGCGCGCGTCGAGCGCAGCTTCGTCCACCTCGGGGGCGTCCCCCCGCGCGACCGCCTCCCGCGCCACCGCGCGCGCCACGACCCTCGAGAGCCGGCGCAGCTCCCCGAGCGGCGGGAAGAGGGCCCCGCTCCCCTCGCCGCTCGCCTCCCCGGCGAGCGCCCGCGCGGCCACGGCGAAGAGCGTGTCGTCCACGCGCCGCGCCCGGCTGGCGAGCACCCCGAGCCCGACGCCGGGGAAGACGTAGACGTTGTTGCCCTGCGCCGGGCGGATGGTCCGGCCCGCATGCTCCACCGGCTCGAAGGGGCTCCCGGTCGCGATCAGCGCGCGGCCCTCGGTCCAGCGCACGAGGTCCGCCGGCTTCGCCTCCGCCTTCGCCGTCGGGTTCGAGAGCGGGAAGATCATCGGCCGCGCGCAGCGCTCCGCCATGGCGCGCACGACCGGCTCGGTGAAGAGCCCGGCCTGGCCGGTGGTCCCGAGGAGCGCCGTCGGCTCGAGCGCCTTCACCGTCGCCTCGAGGTCGGCGCCCCCGGCGAGCCCCAGGGCCGCGGCGCGCGCCGGCGCCCAGGCGAAGGCCTCCTTGTGCGCCTCGAGCGGCCGCTCGGTCGTGAGCAGCCCGTGACTGTCGAGGAGCGCGATGGCCCGCTCGCAGCCCGCCGGGTCGACGCCCTGGCGCGCGAGCTCGGCCCGCACGATGCGCGCGATGCCCACGCCCGCGGCTCCGGCGCCGACGATCACGATGCGCTGCTCGGCCAGCGGCGTGCCGGTGAGGCGCGCGCCCGCGAGGAGCCCGGCGAGCACCATCCCGGCCGTGCCCTGGATGTCGTCGTTGAAGCTCGGCAGGCGCTCCCGGTAGCGGTCGAGGAGCCGGAAGGCGTTCGCCTTCTTGAAGTCCTCCCACTGCAAGACCGCCTCCGGGAAGACCTCGCGAATCGCTTCGACGAGCTCCTCGACCAGCGCGTCGTAGCGTGCGCCCCGCAGCCGGCGCCCGCGCCAGCCGAGGTAGTCCGCGTCCGCGAGGAGGGCCTCGTTGTCCGTGCCGACGTCGAAGCTGATGGGCAGCGTCGAGGTCGGGTGGATGCCGGCGCCGACCGTGTAGAGGTCGAGCTTGCCGACCGGGATCCCCATGCCCCCGGCGCCCTGGTCCCCGAGGCCGAGGATGCGCTCGTTGTCGGTCACACAGATCAGACGCACGTCGGCCGCCCAGGGCGCGTGGCGGAGCACGTCGGCGATGCGGCCCTCGTGCTCGGGGGTGATCCAGAGCCCACGCCCGCGGCGGAAGATGCGGCTGTACTCCTGGCAGGCCTTCCCGACCGTCGGCGTGTACACGATGGGGAGGAGCTCCTCGAGGTGGTCGACGAGCACGCGGTAGTAGAGGACGAAGTTCCGCGCCTCGACGTCGGCGAGCTCCACGTAGCGCTCGAGGGGCGTGTCGCCCTGGGCGTGGAGCTGGCGGTAGGTGAGCGCGGCCTGCTCCTCGAGCCCCGTGACCCGGTGGGGGAGCAGGCCCGTGAGGTCGAGGGCGTCGCGCTCCTCGCGGGTGAAGGCCGTCCCGCGGTTGAAGCCGTTGTCGTCGATCAGCGCCATCCCGCGGCGGCGGACGGCCAGCGTCTCGCGGCCCTCCGCGTCGATCTCGAGCGGATATCTCTCCAAGGGTCCCCCTTCGCGAACCAGCGGCGCGCCGAGAGCCCGCCGCGCCCGCACCCTAACAAACGTGCCCCGAGCCCTTCCCGTGGGCGCCTCGCGGGCGCGCTCCCCATCGACGGCTGGTCGCCCGAGGTAGGCTCGCGGGCGATGGAGAGCTTGCGGGAGGTGCGGCTGCGCGGAGGCCGCCTCGTCGTCGCCTGGGCCGACGGCGCGGAGACGGAGCACGAAGCGCGCTGGATGCGGGACCACTGCGCCTGCGACGCGTGCCTCCACCCGGAGACGCGGCAGCGCCTGGTCGCGGCGCACGCGCTGGCCGGGCCCGCCCTCGAGCCGGTCGAGGTCGCGCGCGCTGCGGGTGACGGCGACGCCGGCATGGAGGTTCGCTTCGCCGATGGACACCGCGCCCGCCTCCCCGCGGCGCGCCTGCGCCCCGCCCCCATTGCTCCGCGCGCTCGCGTGCCCTGGCTCGCCGCCGACGTGGACGACGCGCCCTCCGCCCGCTGGGACGCGCTCCTCCACGACGACGCCGCGCTCGCCGCCTGGCTCGAGGCCATCGCCCGCCGCGGCTTCGCCTTCGTCGACGGC